>TARA_R110000744_G_scaffold94734_3_pt1 | contig 12207 bp, 5 predicted proteins | sample TARA_R110000744 | Tara Oceans TARA_R110000744 (sample SAMEA4398083) | marine metagenome | biome: Polar Biome; feature: [DCM] deep chlorophyll maximum layer (ENVO:01000326); material: water (ENVO:00002006), including particulate matter (ENVO:01000060) such as... | depth 36 m | reverse complement strand
TGAAGTAAGCTGCTTTATCATAATCACAGGGCTTAATCCTAAGCGCGCAAATATAAAAGCGGTATTCATTGAGTTTAAAACCCACGCTACTTTAGAGTCGTTTTGCCCTTTGGCAGCTATTTTCTTAATCATATCATCAATTAATTTAACAGTAAACGCTCCATGTATTTCCTCAATAGCTGATCTAACATACTTGTTAGAAAATATTTTATTTACATCTCGTATAGTTTCTGCATAGGCCGCAAAGTACTCCATGTCTTTAGTATAGGTAATAAGAGCATCTGTACCGTTCATTGGAAGTATTTCGGCTTTGGAGTTTTGTCGTAATAAAGTAGAAGGTGAACTTACCGCCGTGTTGTAAACACTACTGTTTGCCAATAAATCCATAGGAGTTGGCTCTATACCATCTCTAAATACTCTACCTGAATAAAACTCATTCCAAGGCATGTTGGTTCTGTATATTTTTTGATATGTTTTATTGTAATGAGAATAAACCATAGGGAAATAAACATCTACTTGCCAGTCAGCAAATTGTTTTACCTCTGGCTCTAATTTGTTTTCTACTTCTTTCATTACCCTGGTATAGTCTTTACCAAACATATTTTCAAAAGCCGAATGAGATGCAGGATCTTTATATTGATTATATAAATAATACATTTGATCTTGAGTATAATATTCTATGTTACCATCTGAGTCTTTAAACTCAAACTTATCTTTTCTAAATTTTCTAGATTTTTTCTCCCAATTTTTGCCATAATATTCTTTTAAAGTGTCTCTGAGAAGATTGTCGAAACCTAACATTCTTTCTTTGTAGGCGCGTGAAGATGCGTCTACTTTATCGGTAACAAGTGTTTGTGTTACTCCACCGAATATGTCACCCGGAAGCTTATCTATCCTGCTCATTAAACCATCAAGAGCCTCGGCACTACCAAAGACATACTCTTCAAGCTTACTTAACGTATTTTTTATTTTAGTTCTTATTCTTTTTTGAACTTCATTTTTTTTACGCTCACTGACTCTAAATTTTTTCTGTTTCTTTAATATTTCAGTAGCGTCTTCAGATTCTATATCAATCTTTTGCCCTGTAATTGCCTCATAAACTTTACTCATCTGGTCTCGATATCCTTTAGCAGACTTCTCTAATTCTTGTTGTAAAAGAGTTCTTCCTTGACCCACTAATGCAGCAAGCTCTACTAAAGCATTGTCTAAAGCTTCCGTTTTATAAATATTATCATCGTTTAGCTTGAGAGCGTTATTAATATTAATAGCGACTTGTATATCAATCATTTTATTAATTACATCCTGAGACGGATTAGGGTCTAGCAATAACTCATTAAATTCTTTATTTAAAGATTCATTTATTTTATCGATTTCTTGTCCTGTTGTGCCTGCCGCTGCTAATGATTTTTTAATAGCTTTAATCCTATCTCTTGTGGTCTGGTCTATTTTAACACCTACTTTCCTGCCGCTTCTAGTTGTAATAAACTTACCGTTTAATAATTTATCTATTTTATTTTTAAGCGTCTTGTTGTTTTTGGTTGTAGCCAGCTTAATTACTTCATCTAATATGTTTTCAATATTTTCTTCAGTTGCTGAAACAACCTTGTTGATTAATACTTTTACCTCTGTTGGACTATATATGTCTGCTGGTAATGTTTTTCTTATAAAATTTCGGACCTCTCTTTTAATTGCCTGTAAATCTCTTTTGCCTTTAGACCTTTGATTAACCATTGCTCTAGCAAGTTTTAATCTAAGAGCCATATCTTGAGTAGGACGCTGGTCTAATGTTTTTTGTAAATCATTTTCCATTAATACCTGCTGAGTAGAGATACCCACTTTATATTTTGTAGTACCTTTAACGACATACGCATCCCCTTCATTTATGTACTCGGGTTGCTTCTGTAAATACTCTATGGCTTTAGTCATTATCTGAGAATCAGACAATTTATTTTTTCTTTGATTGTTAAGTTTTTTTTCTTTAGCTATAAACGTTTCTATTTTTTTAAACAACTTAAGGCCGGCGACTGCGCCACCTTTTATGTTTTTAAAACTTTGAGGTAGCGACATAGTAATACCCATGGGTATGTCCATTACCTCTTTGATGTCTTTCATTTTTAGTTTACGCACCCTTCGCAAGTAGTCTACAATAAGTTCATCTCTAAACCCTGCGTCTCTTCCTTTATTAACATAATCAACTATAGACTGTTGACCTCTTGTTTTTCTTGTTTTCTTTGGTTTATATCTGGCTTTACCTTTTTGCTTAATAAACAAGTCACCACCTCTACCGTACTGATCTTCTTTTGATTTAAAAGCTTCAAACCCTAACGGCTCTACTGCTTTTCTCAATTGAGAAAGGTTCGCAGTTTTAGGCATAAATCCAGTGTCCTCATTAATATTATATTGTTGAGTAATTTGTTCTATAGACTGTTGGCTTCTTTTTTTTCTTGGAGTTGATATTTTTCTTATCCCTGAGCCGTAAGGCGCAATGGCTTGAGATTGTTCTGATGGCCCTAGTTGTTTTTGATATTTCTCCACCATCTCTGTGGGCATAATATCAAATGCGCTTATCTTCATATCAGGTATTCCAATGACCTCTCCTAATACTTCATTGTTGTAGGTGGAGTGTTGAGACCCCTCTCTTGCCGATGTAGGTTTTATAACTACCATTACATCATTCATCTCAAAAGAGTTTTCTTTATAAAATCCATCTCTTAATTCTTCCGTGTTTATAAAACCATCTTTTGTTTTTATTAATTTATGAAAAGAAGTGTTGGGTTTACTTTGTTGATCTACTATTGCGTTTAGTAATTTTTTTCTATCTGGACTTTCTCTTAACAACTCCCAGCTCTCATAATTATTAAGAATCTCTCTAATGTTTTTAGTGGGTTTAGCTTCTAAAGCGTCTGTTTTAAATTTATTAAAATCTCCAAGTTTTTGTATAAATACATCATAAACTTTTTTGTTGAACAATAAACTTCTTTGAGGAGAACCGCTAATTATAAATAGATAATCAGCTGCGCCTATATTTTTCTCTATGCTTTTTGCGGATTTTGAACTTGCCCACACTGATTCTCCTTCAAGAGCATAACTCGGACCAGCGTCTAAATTTATACCGTTGTAATCGCCCATACCTAATTGATCTGCTACCCAAAACCAAACTTTTTGATTTTTAGAACTTATATCTTTTATTAAAGACATTATATCTATTTTTTTATCTGGAGTAACTAACGATAAGGAATACTCAGGCTTAAATTCTATTTGGTTTCTTTTTTTAGGAATTCTAATTTCTGTAGGGGCTCCTATAGGATTAGTGCCGTCTTCTAAAACTTCCACATCTTTTTCTGTTATTTCTTCACCAGTTCTAACCTTAGAAGCTAACGTATTAAGAAGATCTATTACATCCTCATCTGTTTTAGTAAACTCGGAGATGTTTAATTCAAGTCCAAGAGTTTTTGCTAAGTTTTCTATAAACTTAATTACAGAGTTTTTTTGTGGTTTGTTTAATGTTTTATACTCAGAAGCCATTATCCCTATGAGTTCAGCTAACCTTTCTTCGTTTTGTAAGCTTACATCTTCATAGGTTGCGGCAAATGCATCTATTCTTTTAGCAAGCTTACTGTCGTTAGATAAGGATTTTCTAACAGATTTCATCATCGTCTCTGCAACTGCAGCTGCGCGAGGATCAGTTTTAATTTTGTTTAAAAATACTGCATGAAATATCTCATGAGGAACAGTGGTTGCAGTGGCCTTAGTAAGGTCTACGTGAATTGTATCTTGATTAATTTCAGCTACTCGACCAGGAGTTGCATACTTATTAAATTGCTCCGTAGTTTCGTGTAGTATAATTCTAGTTTTAGGAAGTAAATTAGATATAGACTTAGCTCCTAATTTAGCTAATGTTATAACTCTGTTTTCTCTTGCAATATTTTTTGGAGATTTTTCAGTTACTTTACCTGCCCTGTTAATACTTAGATTAGACTCTACAGTCTCGGTGGTTTCCTCAACTTGTTCGCCAAAGAACGCGTCTATATCCTGCTGATCTTCTGTTAAATCTCCTTCTACCACGGTTTCTGTGTCTTTACTTTCCATCTCTGAAACAGCTTCATTAGTAGTTTCTGCTTCTTTTGCAAAGAGTATTCCGTCCAACTGTTCGTCTATATTAGAAATTTTTTCATCTATCTTTCTAGTTAATGCAGGTTCTTTTCCTTGTTTGGAATCTTCTAATTCTTTTTTCTTGAGCATCAAGCCTAAAGACTTTTTCTTTTGTTCTGTAGATAGGTCTGTCGGTATACTTTTCATTAACCCTTGAACCTCTTGAAACAGAGCGGCTTCTGCTTCTGCCTCTTCCTTAGTCATTTTATCATTAGGGTCTGCCACTTTATTTTTATAGTTTGCATAAGTAAACTTTGAGCTATCCTCTTGCTCGCTTAAAATTTCAAACATTTTAAACGTTGCATCATCAACAGATGAAAAGTCTTGCTTGCTGGCTGCGGCAACTATGGCTCCTGGAGTTCCTATTACAAAACCGCCTACAGCTTCTTGAGCTCCAGCACGAATAACTTGAAAAACTCCATCCGTAAAATCTTCGGGTGTAATGAATAATTCTTTTTCTTTGTAATTATTGTAAAGGCTTTTAGCTCCTATATCTACAATCTCTTGTGATAATCCAGTTTCAAACTCTGCAAGCCCCCCAGCTGTGACTATTAAGGCACCTCTTCCAATTAAACTAGTAATTTCTTGTTGAACTATTTCAGTAAAAGCTTTTCCTTTTACATTTCTAGGTGTTTTTTTTAAAACCTTAAGCAATACATTGTTGAGTAACCCTTTTTGTTTTAATACATTTCTAAACCCAAAAGTTTCTAGTGCGCCTACAACAATACCTACGGGTAGTTTAAAAGCGGCCTTTTCATTTTCCGTCACTCCTTCAAACCCCTCCATCTCTTCATCAATGTGATCAGATACTTGTGTAAACATAGCAGCGGTCATTGCAGGATATCCGGCAACTCCTGCCGCCATAGCAGGTAAAGACTCCATTAATCCTAACCATGCACCTCCCCAAAAACCTTCTTTCATTAACTCATTATACTGCTCGCTTGTATTTTTTGTTCCCAATGCTTTTAAGGGAGCAGTTCTTAATAGCTCTAGCAAACCAGTGTCTTTCATTGGCGAATCTCCTATAGTAAACGGCAAGTCTTTTAAAAAATCTTTTTCATATTTAATATCTTTTTTGACATTGTCATATATTTTACTATCAATATCCTCACCTACTGTTATTTCTTCTTTTATTTCTTGCCCCGGAGCACCTACACCTCCGCTTACTGTCTTGACTTCAACACGATCAATGTCGCTAAATAAATTTATTAGTTCTTTTTGACTTAAATCATAAACGTTAGCAGGTATCGCTAAACCTTTTTCCTCTGCTATCTTCACAAACATATCCCTATACTCTGGTTCTTCCATCCCCGCATAGTCTTGAACTCCTACAAATGCGTCTACCGCATAACTTGCTGCACCACTCACCATTCTACCGACTCCTTCTAAAATTGCATTATAGCTAGCACCTGCACCTGTCCCTTGTTGCGCAAGCATATCAAAGTATTTACCTGCAGCAACCTGTAAGTTCTTTTGATTAGTTCTTAATATACCTTCTCCATCTATTAAAGATTTTTTGGTAGAAGCTAATTCTTTTGATCTTTCAATTAAAAGTTTTATTTCTTCAGACTTCGCTATTCTTTGAGCGTTTGTCATATTAGTAACAGCCGCCATTTCTTCATCCAATATCTCTTTGTCTTTTAAATACTGCTGTATATCATTGGCATATGAAACTGTTTGAGCATCAATTGACTTTACCGCGTCTTCTACTTCTTGTTTATTGTAGAATTTACGCTTAGAAGACATATACTCGGACTCCATTTGACTAATTCCAGTAAGTTTTTTATTTTTAGAAATAAAATCTTTTAGTTTTTTTGACTCTTCTGTGGCAGAGCTGAGGGTAAAGCGGTCTAAGTTTAACTCAATACTTTCTCCATTATCTGCAGTAACCGTCATATAATCGCCAAACGCTCCTGCTTCTTCAAACACAAACCCCTGATCACCGTATTCGTAATTTAACTTAGGAACCACAAACTCTTCCTCATAAGACATTGTCATTGGCGTAATAGATCCAGTCCCCTCCGTTTTTTCTGTCTGTAAATTAAACTCATCTTCAGTTACGGAGCGTCCGTCTATGTTAAATAAATTCTCTTGAGGTATATTTGTTGTAGAATCAACCGTATTTGAAGTTGAAGTCGTTTGTGGCTGAATATTGGGATTAACATTTTCAGTAGGAGTAAGTGGCACCGATGAACCATCGTCCAACGGTGATTCCGTAACGTCTTTTTTTTTTACCCCCATTAGCACTTCATAAGATTCGATTGGCTGTTCATAGCCTTCCCTTTGAAAAAGAGAGTAGGAGTCTTTTAAGGCTTCTGGATTACTACTAAGTAAAGATGAAAATTCTTCTATAGAACCCTTATACCCTTCAGTAACAAATAAATCATATGCGTCTTTTAAAGCTTCTTCATTCATATTTTATTAATTATCTGTTATACTTGCGACCAACTCCGGATCCGGTTTCGTCCTGTGTTCTACCTCTGAGTTTAGCTTTGTACTGAATTAAAGTCTCTTTTGTCACATCGCTATTAATTAAATTTTTAACCAATTCCTTAATAGAGCTTGGGGTTGCCTTTTTTAAAGGGACCGTGATAGACTCTTCTCCTAATGTAAAAGAGACCTCATCACTACCTGCTACTTTTTCTTCAATATTTACTCCGTATTTACCTAAAGTTTGAGCTAACGCTTGTCTTAAATCTTCTTCATCTTTAACAACTTCCTTGCTTAAAGTAATCGAATCTATATCACCATTGATTTGATCTTGTACTTGGTCAATTGTAGTTACTTTTTTAGTTATAACGGAAGAAGAATCTAATGAAATTGGATTCATAACCAAAGCATTTCCTTCTTTATCTGTTAAAGCCCCCGATGCAGACATTGCTTGTTGAACATCATCAATACCTAAATTTAAAAAAGTAGAGGCACTTTCAATAAAGTTTTTAATACCACCTTCTTTTGATATGGTTTCGACTTCCGTACTTCCATTTGCTAATGTTCTAGTAAGAATCATATTAGGTCCCTCTAATTTTATTTGTAAGTTTTCATTTTTGTCTAGACCTCTTATAAATTGAGCTGCTGCCTTTGCATCTTTTTCTCCTCCATAAAAAAGTTTAGTAAGATTTGACATTGCAGATTTTTCTCCTCCCGTTTTTTCTGATTTATCTACCTTAAGTTTTTCTCTAGCAAGTCTAGCCGCTTCGATCTCACGATCATTCATTTTGTAAGGGTCTTTAACGACAGTTTCTTTTACGTCAAGTTTTTGCTCAACCAAGTCTTTCATGCTGTCTATCACCCTAGCCTCTTGAGACGTACTTAATTTAGATGTCCAGTTTCCCTGGGGTCCTTGTTCTCTTAAGATAAAAGAAGAGTCCTTTGGCATACCATTTTTGTCTAGACCTCCCTCTTTTTTTAATTTTGTCCAAGCCTCGCCACCTTTAAATAAAAGCTGATAAGGTGTTCCCTCCTCCGTAGATCCTAAAGTGTCGCTTAAAAAACTAGCCATCCCATCTGAATTTGCAAACGATGACCTTATAGCTAACTCTAACGCATTACTCCCTCCTTCTTCTGCCTTATCTAAAGCTTTATAAGCATCTTCTTTAGTGGTTATAAACCCTAGTGTTCCCTCTCCGTTTTCTTTTCCAATTAGTGCGTCTATTTTTTTTCCTATCTGGTCGGTTATACCCTCTACAGCCCCCAGGGTTTGATAACGATCTATCTGTTGAACAATCATATTGCTGGCTCCATTGAGGCTAGTTAATGGCCCAACCTGAACTTGTTCACCGTCTTCATCCATCTTAGTCATTTGCGCAATCTGCACTTCTCCTGAGGGAGCTATTACATATTGTGAATTAGCCCCAGGTCCAAATGAACTTTCCACATAAGCAAGTTGGTCTACTTCCAGATTGCTACCCATGGTAACACCGTCTTTATTAGCGGTCATTCTTTCTACGTGCCCTTGATATGCGTCCTGATATTTTTTAGATAAATTAAACGCCATCTTGGTTCCTGTGTCTAAATTATTTACAAGACTACTATACTCGCGTTCGGAAATACTTCCAGATTTTAATAGTTTTGAATTATTAAGCATTGCGCTTTGAGCTTGTTCTGCAAAATTTGCTACTCGATCATTCTCTTTTGCATATTCTCCTTGAGGCTTTTCCATCATGGCAATCATGGACTCGTTAGAGGCTTTATCAATTGCTGCCTTTCTTCCGTCTCTAGATATTTTTTCTGCCTCTATAGATTCAGTAACGCCCTTGCTTATTGCACTCCAATCAACTTGATTTTCAACTTTACGTTCAGCGTATTTATAATATGATGCCATTAGTTATTTATTTTTCTCATTATTATCCTCCAAAAATTCCGGCTACTTTACCAAATAAGCCTTTTGCTTTTTCTCCCACTGAAGAAAATAATCTTCCTGCATTAGTTTGACGCGCCATTCCCGGCGCAGGAGTTTCATTTCCATACTGATCTATCGCAATATTTCCTTGATTTGTCATATTGGCAACCACCTCTTTGGTGTAGGGGTCTCGTAGATCTTTTCTCCTATCCCTTCTCTGTAGTCGATCTGCTTTATTTTGCGCCCTCATCCCTTTGCCTCCATAAAGCTCTGCTCCTTGTGCTATTGATAATCCTGCCCCTGCTAATGAAGTCATCCCTTGTGTCATAGCAGAATTACTTGCGGCTTCGGCATCAGCTGCCGCTTGTTGTGCTCCTTCTGCTTCTGCTAAATCTAGATTACTTCTTAGCCCTGAGAGTCTTGCTTCTTCTTTGGCCACTGATTGCTCAAGGTTTTCTATCGCTGAAATTTGATCCGTAGTAATTTCTTTCTCTGCCTCTTGCGCTCCTAACATAACTCTTCCTGCTGTTGCAGCCGCGCCCCTTTCTGATTCTTGTCCTGCTGTAACCAGACGATCAGCTACTCCAGCTAACGAGTCTCTTTGTTGGTCATAAGCTTTTAAATTAATATCTAATCCTGAGTAAAAGTTTTTACTTAACTCTTTCTTAGCCGATGTCATTGCTTGATCTGCTGCAAACTGAGCTCGAGTAGCGGCTGTTTGTTGTTTTTTTGATTGAGAGAAAGACTTGATAGCCGATCCGACTTGAAGTCCTGCTGTTACAATTGTAGTTGCTGCTGCCATGTTATAGTTTTTTAATCATTTCTTGTGAGTATGTGTCTGCTGATGTATAACCAAGTTTCTCATAGGTATTCATAAGGCTGTTATTTTTTATTAACGCATAGCAGAATTTATTTCCACTGTCTTTGCAGATGTTGGTTAATGTATCAATTAATAACTCTAAAGCTTTTTGTCTGTTTAAGCGATTTTTATATTTCACATTTGAAATTATAAAATCTACCCAAGCTGCTTTAGAATTTGTCATATATACAAACCCTGCACAAACAGGTGTCTCTTTATCAAAAACCATTACTCCTCCCGTTCCGTTTTCTGGTAAGAAATCTCTGGGTGGCGCTGTCCATCTCCAATCTTTCCACCATCCTACAAGGATGTCCTCATAATCGGTTTCGGTTAATGGTTTTATATTAAACTCCATTTGTAAACAAAGATACTAATTTTTAAGGATTGCTTTTCATAACTTCTGACTCCACAGCAAAGAGCTCCGTTGCAGTCGTTACGTTGTTTTGAAGAACAAATTTCATGTAGTGTCCTAACACCCCGTATGACTCTGCTGCTTGATTCTTAATAAATAAAATAAATGTATTAGGTGTCGCTGGCGCAGCAGCTCCTGCTATAGTTGCGTCTACCGTAACTCTATTTATGTTATTGGCAATATCAATTTCTACTGCTGTTATTCTACCTACCAATGTAGGTCCAGTGTAAGGAGCGCTTGCTGTATAAAGCATGTCTCCTATACTAATAATAGATCCGATGTCTATAGCTAGATTACATAGAGCCGTATTGGCTAAAGTGGCTGTTACTGTATTGGTTACTGTTAAAGTGTCAACCTGAGCGCACACTGAAGCCGTGCCATTTATTCCTAGAGTTAAAGGACCAGTAAGAATACCTGTCTTGTCGGTGTAGGTATAGGTCCCTCCGTTAACCCCTCCTGCAAGGGTGTATGTTTTGCTGTTTATTGCAAAGTTAATGATAGGCGTATTGGCTGTTCCTGTAACAGAAGTACTTTGAGCAATACCACTCATAGATCTTAATGCATATTCACTCAGAGCCGCAGGGTTTCCTCCAACTGATCGAATATACCCAAACCAATCTCCTTCTTTTTGTACAAACCAATCTAAATCAATAACTCCCGTGTTGGGAATGTCTGTTTCTAAAGAAGCACCCCATGCTTGATCAGATTCTAAATTTACCGTCTTAAATAATTTATTAATAAGAGGCTCTTCATTAAAGACGCTTGTCATTTCTGAATAACTTTGTACTCCGTAGTAGTTGTTTCTTACAACATTAGTGTTGTGCTGATATATATTACCTCCACTAAACGAATAAAAATAATTGTTCATTCCCGACATGTACTCAGGAATATAAGAGTAAAACGAAGGCCACCCTTGAGATGTTTCGCTATAAGTAAGTGTATGATTAGCCATGGTAATGTTTTTAATTATACAAATTTACTAAAAATTAGTGACCACTTTATTTCCCCACTCTTTTAACTCTTCCTTGGGGTTTCCAGGAGGAGACAAGTTTTGTATGCAATGCGAAGTAGAAGTCTTATCAATAAAGTTTATTCCTGCAAAAACCTCGTAGTCTTTAAGGGTCTTCACCTCACCTAGCCCAAAAATTTTAAATGAACTTTTATTGCAGGGAGTACACACTGCTCCACCAATACCTAGGAGCTGACGAACTCTATTTTTTGCATAGGTATCATTATGTGTCCAGCCAACATGATCATCCCAATGGTTTTTTCTTTGTAGAGAGTTATACTGAAACCAACCTAAAACTGTGTTAGGGGTAAACAATTCATAGCCGTTAGTAAACGCTCTAACCGACATCGATATTTCCTCTCCGTCATAATACAAAGCGGGATCATGGGGCACTTCATTAATAAATTCTCCAGTAGTAAACGCAAATTGACTAGAATAAAATCTTGATCTTAAAGGATTGGCAAGGTCTTTAATTTGCTGCGGATGAAACATAGCCATTTCATCTTTCCAAATACTTAATCTCATCCCATAAATAGGGGTGTTAATAAGGTTGCTTGGTATGGGGTCAGAGTCTAGGGGGTAATGCTTGGGGCTGTAAGGGGGCAAGTATGTGGTGATCATGGGTTTGTTTACACCATCGGCTTGCAGTTCTTTATACATAGAAACGCATTTAATGTCCCAGTCTTGTGTTAGCCTGTTGTGCGCCTCTATACTTAAAACATAATCTTCCGAGTCATAGTGTTGTTGAGTTTGATACACTGCCCCGCACCTTCCTTGAGACTCATTATAAGGTATGTCAATCACTATAAATCTACCGTCTTGCTTAAACTCATCTAAAGAGTCCCAAGTGTCATTAGGGTGTCTCTGATGAGCTATACATATTTTAAGTCTTTCAGGATGAGCCGCTCTGTTTATAAGGTTTTTAATTGTAGGTACAAGCTCCGGGTCACGATAGCTCGTGATCTGTACAAAAATAGATTCCATTAGATTAAATTAAAACACTAAGTTAATAAAATATTTTTAATAGCCCTGGTTCATTGCTTCTTCACAAAAAGGAGCTGTACACCCTCCCACCGGATTAAAATCACCATATGTTACACTGCTACTTGGAGTCCATGTAGGGGAAGGTTTTGTACGTGAAATATTTGTAATTCTTCCACAAATTTTTAAAAGAGTATCAAAAGGCCCGCCGCTTGTAACCCGTCTATATATTCCAGCTATTTGTCCCACGCCCCTTCTAGGCTCCTTTAAAGTTTCTACAGTATATGTTGTTCCATTTCCACAACTTTCTAACTCTACATACCACGTATCTACTACTTTTTCAATCAAATTACCCTGTATAACAGTTGTTCCTCTTTCATCTGCCTGACAGTTAACTACTCCAAAGTTATTTACGGTTATTGGATCTGCTGGATCACTCTCCAGAGCATTGT
>TARA_R110000744_G_scaffold2188_11_pt1 | contig 12278 bp, 10 predicted proteins | sample TARA_R110000744 | Tara Oceans TARA_R110000744 (sample SAMEA4398083) | marine metagenome | biome: Polar Biome; feature: [DCM] deep chlorophyll maximum layer (ENVO:01000326); material: water (ENVO:00002006), including particulate matter (ENVO:01000060) such as... | depth 36 m | reverse complement strand
AGAGTTTTTACAGTTTAACGACAACACCGTTGAGCGCCGCTTGTTTTATCAAGCAATGCAGGCAGTACTTGAGATCACCATAGACGAAGATATGGCGCTTGAAGACTTTATTGGTAATCTAAATAGAATGTTCGGTGAAGATATGATGAATAGTGTTATTGGCTCAACTGAAGGTACAGTGAAGTTTTTCGGGCTGACTAAAACGGGTATGAACTTATCAGGTTTAGATAAACATCTAAGGCTAATCGACAGTTATAAAAAGCTTCATCAAGCACGAAAAAATATAGCGGTGAGCTAACATTAATATATTTTCTATAAAAATAGTTAGTTAACAAAGTAGTGAATAATCAATCAGTATAAGCCAATTCCATATCAGAGGAGTTGGCTTTTTTATTTGTCACTTTTTTATTAATTATTTTTAAAACCTTTTTCACCTCAAGGGGGAAACGATTAAACAGAAAATATCGCCGTTAATTTTGTTGAATTTTAGCCAAAAAAAAGCGTTTACCTAAAAAGTAAACGCATTATAAAAACATAAAACACAATAAAAACATAAAACACTCAGGGAAGTAAGTATCTTGTATAGTAAGAGCTATTGTTTCGGATTAAGTTCAAATTTTTTAAATATTTTATTTTAACTGTTTTTTGATGGTTTATTTCAAGGAGGTCAACGCTATTTTTATTTACGAGTAGCGTTAAATGTTACCCAATGAAATGGGTTATCTAATTCCAATTTTGCTCAGTAAGTGTACTCTTTTTTTATTTTAACGATTAATGTTCTACAAAGTGAATACCAGACAAGCTTTTGCTGAATTTAAGACAAAAAAAAGCGTTTACCTAAAAAAGTAAACGCATTATAAAAACATAAAACACAATAAAAACATAAAACACTCAGGGAAGTAAGTATCTTGTATAGTAAGAGCTATAGTTTCGGGATAAGTTCAAATTTATTATTTTATGTAGAGTATTAATTTTTTATACATGATTATTAAGAAAAAAATTTGATATTTGGCTAATTTGTCCTCACTTTATAATAAAGTTTAATTAGTATAATTGATTATGTTGTCTTACTTTCTACCGATTTTTATTGGTTTATTGCTCATAGCTTACGTGGCTGGGAAACCTTATTGGTTAGCATATAAACGTCGATTAATAAAAACTAAGCCCTTTAAAAAGCAATGGCGAAAAATAATTCAGCAAAGAATGCCATATTTTAGACAAATGCCAGCAGATTTACAGCTGCAATTAAAAAAACACATTCAGGTGTTTTTGGCAGAAAAAGAATTTGTTGGTTGTAATGGCTTAGTGATCACTGACGAAATAAAAATCACTATAGCAGCGCAAGCTTGTTTGCTATTACTTAATCGAAAAACTAATTATTACCCTAAGCTACGAACGATATTGGTTTATCCAAGCGCCTTTGTAAAACAACAGCAGACACGCAGTGGTGACGGGGTATATTTTACTCAAAAAGTGGTATTATCTGGAGAATCTTGGGACTTTGGCAAAATAGTATTGTCGTGGCAAGACACCATAGAAGGCGCGCAAATTCCTAATGACGGTCGGAATGTGGTGATCCATGAATTTGCTCACCAATTAGACCAAGAAGATGGCCGAGCTAATGGAGCTCCAATATTATCAGCAGGGCAAAGTTATCAGTGTTGGTCTGATGTTTTTTCTAAGCAATTTGAAATACTACAAAAGCAAGCGAATACCGGCGAACCCTCGCTGTTCGATTATTATGGTGCGACCAACCCCGCAGAGTTTTTTGCGGTAGCCAGTGAAGTGTTTTTTGAACAGTCTCGGCAATTTAGTCAACAACATCCTAAACTTTATCAACAACTAACTCAGTACTATCATGTTGATCCAATTTACTGGTAAGCCATTTTTTAAAGATAAAAAGCGAGTATGACTGTTCCGTAATACTCGCTAATATAAACTTACTATTTGCCTTATCTTGAGTCTACTTCAGATCAAAGCGATCTAGCTGCATTACCTTAACCCAAGCTTTTACAAAGTCAGTCACGAACTTATGCTTAGCATCATCAGAAGCATAAACTTCGGCAATAGCGCGTAATTCAGAGCTTGACCCAAAAATTAAATCTACTGGTGTTGCTTGCCACTTTAATTTACCTGACATGCGATCATAACCTTGATATAGCCCAACTTGAGTACTATCTTTACGCCAAGTGCTCGACATGTCGAGTAAGTTGACAAAAAAGTCGTTGGTTAATAACCCTGGCGTTTTAGTCAGTACACCAAGCGCTGAACCATCATAATTGGCGTTTAAAGCACGCATTCCACCAACCAATACAGTCATCTCTGGCACATTTAAATCCAGTGAGTTAGCTTTGTCGACCAGCATTTCGGTTGGTGACATGTAGCTATCTTCACTGTAATAATTACGAAACCCATCGGCATTGGGTTTTAAATAATTAAATGACTTAATTTCAGTTTGCGCTTGATTTGCATCAGCACGACCAGCATTAAAAGGTACATCAATTTCGAATCCGGCTGTTTTTGACGCTTGTTCAATTGCAGAAGCGCCAGCTAAAACGATTAAGTCAGCTAATGATACTTTTCTGTTAGGCGATTGCTGATTAAAGTTTTGTTGAATGGACTTTAATTTAGCTAACACTTTACTTAATTCTGCCGGATTATTCACGGTCCAACTTTTTTGTGGTTCAAGCTGAATTCGCGCACCGTTTGCACCGCCACGCATATCAGTAATACGATGACTGGCCGCTGATGCCCAAGCAGCTCTTACTAATGCAGAAGTTGTTAGTCCAGAGTCTAAGATTTGTTGTTTTAGTTCCTTAATATCAGCTTTTGACACGAGCGGATGTTCAATCTCAGGGATCGGGTCCTGCCATGATAATATTTCACTTGGTACATCTGCACCAACATATCTAGCACGTGGTCCCATGTCTCTATGGGTTAGTTTAAACCAAGCCTTAGCAAATGCCATGTCAAATTCTTTTGGATCAGCTCTAAAGCGCTGCACAATTTTAAGAAAACTCGGATCTTCTTTTAATGCTAAGTCAGTCGTGAACATAATTGGCGCATTACGCTTATTAGCTATATGTGCATCAGGCACTAAATTAGCCGCTGCTTTGTCGCTAGGTATCCACTGAATAGCACCTGCTGGGCTTTTAGTTTGTACCCAGGTAAAGTTCATTAAGTTATCAAGGTAGTTAGAAGACCATTGTGTTGGTGTGACTGTCCAAGCGCCTTCCAAACCACTGCTACTGGTATCAGCGCCAACACCTGAGTCACATTTGTTTTTCCAGCCTAAACCTTGCTCTTCAATGGCTGCTGCAGCTGGCTCTGCGCCAACACACTTTTCAGGTTTTTTAGCACCATGGGCTTTACCTAATGTGTGGCCACCAGCAATGAGTGCCACTATTTCTTCGTCATTCATTGCCATTCTACCAAAAGACATTCTGATGTCGTTGGCAGCTAAAAGTGGATCGGGGTTACCATGGGGCCCAACAGGATTAACATATATTAACCCCATTTCTACAGCCGCTAGAGGGCCTTTTAATTTGCCTTTTTTATCTCGTCGCTTGTCATCAAGCATAGTAGTTTCTGGTCCCCAGTAAACAAGATCTGGCTCCCAATCGTCACTTCTGCCACCAGCAAAGCCAAAGGTTTTGAAGCCCATTGACTCTAGTGCAACATTACCAGAAAGTACCATTAAATCGGCCCATGAAATTTTACGGCCGTATTTTTGTTTTACTGGCCATAATAAACGTCGAGCTTTATCTAAATTAACATTGTCAGGCCAACTATTTAATGGATCAAAACGCTGTTGCCCACCTGAAGCTCCGCCTCGACCATCATGCACACGATAAACACCCGCACTGTGCCACGCCATTCTTATCATCAAGGGACCATAATGTCCCCAATCGGCAGGCCACCAAGCTTTTGAATCAGTTAATGTTGTTTCTATATCTTTTTTTAATTGGCTTATGTCTATGGTGGCAAATTCTTTAGCATAGTTAAATTGCTCACCATACGGATTAGATTCAGCACCGTGTTGACGTAGTGGGCTTAAATTTAACTGCTCTGGCCACCAAAATTGGTTAGTTTTGGCAGCATCAGCTCCCAGTGCCGTGTTTGATAGCGTGATTGATGAAAGTGCGACTGAAATAGCGGCAGCTAACGGTAGTGTTTTTTTAAACATTTTATTTCCTCAGCATTTTATGACTGTTGATTCACTTATAGTAATCAATGTGATTAAGCATAGTGCTGAACGGTTATTTTTGATAATCGATTGAATGGAAGATAGTGTTCTGTTTTTTGAATGCATTGATTTTATATATTAAATCAATGGTTTGTAAGTTAAAGGTTAAGGATGCTTTATTTGAAGATAAAGTTAGTCTTACAGTGAGATAAAAAACTGATTAAACTGAGTTTTATGTTCGTTAATATCTATCAACTATAACCTATCGCGATCACAGGTAACTAAAATAGAAAATTATGATTTCACTAAAACAACTACATTATGCGCTTGCTGTTGAAAAGACCTTACATTTTAAAAAGGCCGCGGATGCCTGTAATGTTTCACAATCAGCATTAAGTACAGCAATTATTGAGCTTGAAAAACAGTTAGGTAGTACCATTTTTGAGCGTAACAATAAACAAGTGTTAGTCACTAACCATGGCCAGTTAATATTAAATAAAGCAAAAACGATCAAGCTAGAAATTGACGAACTTTTACAAATATCGCAGTCAAACAAACAGCCGTTTATTAACCCTATGACCATTGGTGTTATTCCAACGATAGGTCCGTATCTCTTACCTAAAGTATTACCCGAAGTTAGGCGACAACATCCCAGCTTTAAATTGAAAATAATTGAAGATCAATCGCAAGTATTAGTCGATATGGTCAGGCGAGGTGATATCGACGCTGCTGTGCTAGCGCTGCCTTTTCCTATAGAAGGTTTAATGAGCTTTAATTTCTGGCAAGAAGATTTTTACTGGGTCAGTCATAAAGATGAATGCCCGAGTCAACTAAATGAAATAACCAGTGAAGAATTAGAAATTGACAAACTTATGCTGTTAAAAGATGGCCATTGTTTAAAAGAGCACGCATTAGCGGCTTGTAGTATGCAAAATGACAAACAAGACAGCGACTTTGATTCAGCAAGTTTGCATACCTTAATTCAAATGGTCGCGGGTAAATTAGGTACGACTTTAGTTCCGCAAATGGCGCTAGATCAATTAATTTATAACGAGTCAGAAATTAGGGCAATACATTTAAACGAGCCTGGGCCGCATCGCACGATATCGTTAATTATTCGTCCTAACTATGTCAGAACTAACGAACTGACAATGTTAAGGGATATATTTAATCAAGAGTTAACTAAAAAGTGTGGTTGAAGCATTTATTAGTAACGTCATAGGCAGGTGAGTTGGCCTTACTACTTCTGTTTTTTAGAATGACTTGATTGATTTTATCAAATTTACTGGATGAACTAATTAAGCAACAATGGAGGTATATCTAATTAAAAGGAAAAAATGATGAAAAGCTTAATTTTAAACATGAGCGTAAACATGAGTGAAAACATTCAAACCTTATTGAATTTAACTCATCAACGTAATACTGACGTGAAGTCGCAGCAACAAGTTGAATGTAATTACCCTAATAATTACTATGGTGATCAGCAATGCCAACCCATACAAGTAGAACAATAAAACCTGTGGCTTGAAGTGGATTTAACATACTTGTAGATTGTATTTCTGGCGGCATTTCTAAGCGCATTAATGAGATTGATTCAATAGTTAGTTCAGCTAGATTTGGTTGATACTGTTAGTTTAGTGGGTAAGAAATTTACACGCGAGGCGTAATAAACAAAGGTCCTATAAAAAGGTTATCAGTACATTTAGAACGCAATATTTAGGTTTGATTATTGAGAATGGTGATAGTTCACACATCGATAAGCATAGGTATTCTTAATGCTTCACGCTTTAAAAGCCGCTCTGCTACCTCTGCAGGTACTTGATAAAATTCGTTAACATATGCTTTAGCATGTAAATATTGGCGAATTTGTTTTTTAACGTTACAAGGATTTTTACATTGAAGTGAAAATACTACGGTATAGTCGCCAATTGTATTTGCGGACAAGGTAATTGCGTGCTGAATTGGATCATTAGGCGTGCAGCCTATTTTGATAACATCGCTAAAAAATGAATGTGTCATCACATAAACATTGCCATAGGCAATATCAGCGGTGCTGGTTTGTTGCGCAGTATTTACCATAAAATAAATAACCTAAGGTTATGAGCCATATAGTGGTTTCAATAAATTTTAAAAAACTAAATACCAAGCGTTAATTAATCAACTTGGTATAACGCAACTTGTAAATAATTATACCAGCAATTTTAACTCGACGTTGACACTTAAAAAATTACATTAAATGAAAGTGAATGTTATAATCGCCGCCAATTTTGAGCGGGCTTGTTGTTAGCCTTCATGCTAGCTATAAACCTAAAGAGATTTTTAATGCCATTTTCCCAACTTGGATTGTCAAATCCGATAGTAAATGCGATAGCTGATTTAGATTATCGTCAACCCACTGATATACAAAAACGTGCTATACCGGTTATTTTATCAGGGAAAGATGTAATTGCCGCAGCGCAAACAGGCACAGGGAAAACCGCAAGTTTTGTCTTGCCCTTATTAGAAAAATTACACGCTGCTGAAAGTGATACTGAGCGTAATTTACGTGGCAAACGCATTCGAGTATTAATCGTAACGCCAACTCGGGAGTTAGCGGTTCAGGTTGAAGCTAATATTGCTCAATATAGTAAATATTTAAATATAAGTTCTATGGCTATGTATGGCGGCACAGAAATAGAACCGCAAAAGCAGCGTTTAATTTGGGGCATCGATATTTTGGTAGCAACTCCAGGTCGATTACTTGATATGGCGCATCAGCGGGCGGTATATTTTGATCAACTTGAAGCCTTTGTACTTGATGAAGCGGATAGAATGCTCGATATGGGCTTTATTGATGACATTAATAAAATTATTGAGCGCTTGCCAGAACAACGTCAAAATTTATTATTCTCGGCCACTATTTCTGATGATGTCAGGGCACTAGCTAAAAGAACACTGCATCATGCCACGGAAATTTCTATCGCTAAAAATAGTGATTCAAAACCGAAAATATCACAATGGTTAGTTACAGTAGATAAAGGCAACAAATCAGCCTTATTGAGTTACTTGATTAAAGAACAACAATGGCAGCAAGCCCTTATTTTTATTGAAACAAAACATGGCGCGGCAAAGCTTGTTAGTCAATTAGAAAAGCGTGGCATTAAAGCTGAGTCAATTCACAGTGGCCGAACGCAAGCAATACGCGAGCAAATTTTGAATGACTTTAAAGCCGGTAAAATTGACTTTCTAGTTGCCACTGCCATCGCAGCACGTGGTATCGATATTGGCGAACTGACTCGCGTGGTTAATTATGACTTACCTGATAAAGTAGACGACTATACTCACCGTATCGGCCGCACGGGTCGTGCAGGTAAAAATGGTGAAGCGGTATCTTTTGTCGCTAAAGACAACTTTAGAAACCTTTGTGCGATTGAAAGTAACTTAGGGCATGTTATTGAACGCAGAGAGTTTGAAGAGTTTCCAGTTAAAAAAGTGGTACCTGTGTCAATTTTAAATTATGTGCCTAAAAACAAGCGTAGTTAGATAAAATATGCTGCTTAATTTCAAAGGTAGTAATCACCTTTTTACATTAAATGCAGCAATGATAGAATACCCATACTGCTATCGACGCTAGCGGTTAAGTTGCTAGAATGACGAATTAAGAATCATAAACACGTAAGAGAATAGGAAATTTGATGAACCCAATTATTGCAATTTTAAAAGAACATAACGTTAGTGACGAGCAAACTAAAGCGGTATTTCAAGCGCTAACAGAAAACCCAATAATGGCTATGGCAACAGTACAGCAGTTGGGTATCCCACAAGAAAAATTACAAGCATTGATGATGCTGTTAATATCAAACCCAGGTTTAATTGAAGAAGCGGTTAATGAGTTAGGTTTAGACTTTTCGAAAGTCGAAGCGGCTAAGGCAAGCTTAAATAAAGAAAATCCGTAATAATACCAAGTTGATTAATTAACCGCTCATTTTTAATGGTTAAAATTGATAATGACGGCGTTATAACATTTATAAGTAGCATAACTACTGACTACATTTTATGCCTTGTCATTATCCATTTTCCCTCATGAAAAAGTAGATCACTTAATTAATCAAATTGGTATAAATAATAAACAGCAGGATAAGCGATATTTTACCCTGCTGTTATTTATAAAAACATTCTCTATTAGATGTTTTATAAATTTAGCGAAGTTATTCTACGCGAATAGTCGCTTTAATAATTTTTACTTCTTTTTGTGTGCGCCCTGAGCGACTGCCTAAACTTTCAATTGCCGGCAATGTGGTGTCTAGCCCCTCAACAACCTCACCAAAAATAGTATGCTTGCCGTCTAACCAAGGGGTTGCAGCAAAGGTAAGAAAAAACTGACTGCCGTCAGTATTTGGTCCTGAATTCGCCATACTTAATAATCCAGGCTTATCGTGACTTAATGCCCCTTCAAATTCGCCTGCATATTTATAACCAGGGTCACCTCTACCATTACCTAACGGATCGCCACCTTGAGCCATAAACTTATAGATAACACGATGAAAAATTAAGTCGTCATAAAAACCAAGTTTGGTTAAATAAAGGGTGCTTGTTGCATGCATTGGTGCGGTTTCTGGGAGTAACTTAACCACTAACTTTCCTTCTGTAGTTTCTAAGTCCCAAAAATATTGTGCTTCAGGATTGAACGTTACTATTTCAGGCTTTTCTAGTTTTGTTTTCCAATCATTTTGTGTTTTATCTATTTTTTGCTTCTCAACATAAGCATTTACCGCTTCTACGGCAGGATCAGAGTTAAAACAACCCGTTAAAACTATTAATAACATTGTTATTAAGTATTTCTTTAGTGATGGAAGGTGACTTTTCAGCATGCGTTTATCATTCCTTTATATTAATTAGCTGACATGGCGTTAGACAGGGCAGTTTGAAGCTTGAGCCGATAGGTTAGTTAATTCCTCGATGTTGTTCAACAGTAATTTCAATGATTTATGCTTGTTTAATTTTGAACGTAATTAGCGTTAATAAATTACACAAGGTAAAAATAAAATATTTCAGTGAATTAATAATACTCTGTGCTATGGTTTAATGTGGTAAAAGCGACCTGTTAATGAAATCTATTTATATAATTCAAGGAATGAAAATGAAAAAATTAAATTCACTTTATACTGTTATATTTTTACTGTTCACAACATTTAGCCAACTGAGCGCAGCTAAAACGATTAGTGATGCTGATGTAACGCAATATATGACACTTTCTGGTATTGATTCTGCGCTTAACGGTATTCCAGCGCAAATGAGTGCGATGAATCAGCAAATGCAGATGACAGCTAAAGACCCTGCACAATCTCAAAAGGTGATGGAATTGTTATTAAATTCTTGGCAATTTGAGGATGTAAAACTCGTTGTTTCTGAGCATGTAAAAGATAATTTTTCTGCAAATGAAATGCAAAAGTTACTGACTTGGTTAAAGAGCGACTTAGCTCGGAGAATAAAAGCGGCTGAATTAAAAGCCTCTGCACCAAGTTTCAATCAAGACTTTATGAGCTATATGGCAACCCTACAAACTACGCCACCGACTGCAACACGTGTAAAGGTGATTAGAAACTTTGTTGAAGTAACCAATTTGGTGGATCATTCGTTAAAAATTGTCATGGCAGTAGCAAAAGGTACTATTGAAGGCTTAATGGTAGCAAACCCAGGTCAAGGTGTTGATGAAGCACAAATTCAAGCGCAAATGTCACAAATGGAACTTATGATGAGACCGGCTTTAGAGCAACAAATGATCATGGTTTCATATTTTATTTACGACCAATTAACTGAGCAAGAAATTGAACAGTACACGAATTTTTACCAACAACCATTAGGTAAAAAAGAATTAACGGTAATGTATGATGGTATTGGTCAAGCACTAAACTATTGGTCTAACACTGCCTTTGAAAATATTGCCACAGAGTTTATTGAAGAATAGACTTGTTAATAACTTGTCGCGTGAAGGCATAAATGCGGAGCTTAGCTCGATATTTATGCCTTCTCTCTAGCAAACTAAGTCATGACATACTGGTTAAATGTTTCGAACTTTATCAGCCATTGAGCAACAAGGAAAATAGGAAGATAAATGACAGATAGTGAAATGACAATTAATGGCCAATCTGTTCAATATGTGGGTTTTTGGTCTAGGTTCGGTGCAAGTGTTATTGACTCAATTATTATAATACTACTGACATATCCTATTTTATATTTCATTTCTGGTGCTCAGTATTTTGATTCCGATGGTTCGTCTCAAGGTTGGACTGATTTCATCGTTAGTTACTTACTGCCTGTTGTAGCGGTTATTTTATTCTGGGTTTATAAGTCAGCAACACCAGGTAAAATGGCAGTTTCAGCAAAAATTGTCGATGCGAACACAGGCAATAAACCAAGCACTCAGCAATTTATAATCAGATACCTTGGTTATTATGTTTCTATACTTGCCCTAGGTTTAGGGTTTTTCTGGGTAGCATGGGATGAAAAAAAACAGGGCTGGCATGACAAAATGGCCAGCACTGTGGTTATTTTTGACAATGAATCAACATGATTAATATGCAAGGCAGGCGTAATCAAATATGCATCGGCTTATTTGCACACATTTATTGATTTTTATTTGTTTAGGCTTATTAAAAGTGTTCTTTAATACTTTGATAAATATCTTGGTATTTTTTGTATTGCACTCGGTAATATTTTTGCATTACTTTATCGGGGTTGATGATCAATTTGACCTTGCTGCTATTACAGACATTGGAAGCTGATAATTTTTCAATACCTATTCGTGCTAACCGAGCTGCACCAAAAGCAGGACCGACTTCACCACCTTCTCTGTAGGTCAAAGGTCTGTTAAGTACACTGGCTAAAATTTTACCCCATAATGAGCTTTTTGAACCGCCGCCTATCACGGATACTTCGTCGATTAAGCTACCAGAATTCAAAAGTGCTTGCTGTCCATCTGCAAAAGCAAAAGCTACACCTTCTAAAACAGAACGACCAAGAGTGGCTGAATTTGTGTTGTGATCTAAGCCGAAAAATAGGCCTTTTGCCGCAGGATTGTTATGTGGTGTACGTTCACCAGATAAGTAGGGTAAGAAAAGCACACTACAGGGTTGAGTAAAGTCGCATTGCTCAATCTCATTTAATAACGCTAGTTCATTTTCAAAACCGGTTAAGCGAGTGACCCAAGATAGGCAACTAGCGGCGCTTAATATCACCGACATTTGATGCCAGGTATTTTCTATACAATGACAAAAAGTATGGGTTGCACTGTCAGGATTGGACTGATACTTATTATTTGCTACAAAGTAAACCCCTGAAGTACCAAGCGATAGAAAAGCTTGGTTCGGCTTTATAACACCAATGCCTGCTGCTCCTGCAGCATTGTCACCCGCACCAGCAACAACAGGAACTTCATCCATTCCCCAAGCATTGGCGACACTAAGTGAAAGGTTACCGGTGACCTCTGTTCCTTCATAAAGCACAGGCATATGCTCTGGTGTTAAATAGGTTGCCGCTAACATGGGAGTTGACCAACAACGATTAGCAACGTCTAGCCATAAGGTGCCAGAGCTATCAGACATGTCTGATGCGAAGTCGCCAGTCATCAAAAAGCGTACATAGTCTTTGGGTAATAACACTTTTGAAATTTTAGAGAAGTTTTCAGGTTCGTTTTCCTTAATCCACAAAAGCTTCGGGGCTGTAAAGCCTGGCATCGCTATATTACCGGTAATTTTACGGCTTTTAGGCTCTGCTGCTTCAAGGGCTTTACATTGCTCTTCACTTCGACCATCGTTCCATAAGATCGCAGGCCTGATCACTTTATTATCGGCATCTAGTAAGGTTGCACCGTGCATCTGTCCTGATAAACCAACAGCTTTTACTGAGGCTAATAACGCAGGATGCGCTAGTTTGATTTGTTGAACGGCATCACATGTTGCTTGCCACCAATCTTGTGGATCTTGTTCAGCCCATAGTGGATGAGGGCGAGACACCGTTAAGCTACCACTCGCTTGTGCTAACAAAGTGTCATGGCAATCTAAAATAATGACTTTTACACCAGACGTGCCTAAATCAATTCCTAAGTACATAT
>TARA_R110000744_G_scaffold170649_1_pt1 | contig 12282 bp, 6 predicted proteins | sample TARA_R110000744 | Tara Oceans TARA_R110000744 (sample SAMEA4398083) | marine metagenome | biome: Polar Biome; feature: [DCM] deep chlorophyll maximum layer (ENVO:01000326); material: water (ENVO:00002006), including particulate matter (ENVO:01000060) such as... | depth 36 m | reverse complement strand
GAATGCTTTTTTAATTCTACCAGTGTAATACTCGTGAAGCCTATTGTCATAACTAGGGTCAAAAGAATCAGGATGCAGCGCGTCGTCTGGTATGTTTCCAGACTGTATATCTTGTTGGTTGTCTACAACGTAATCATTTAAAAAGTATCTACCACCAATTTTATCCGATGCCATCACCTTCCATGCGTCTGACTTTGACAGTATCTTGCTCACCTCCCAGTCTATGTCGAAATCTAAAGGTTCTTCCATACTATTGCTTTGCTTGACAGCACTTTGCTGTAATCTCATAAAGTCACTCTCCTCTGTGCCCTTCAAAACCCAACCTTCAGTTAGGTCTTCAATCTTCTTGATCTTAGGCTTACCATCACCCCCAACAACACCAAGTGTGAAATCTAAGTTTTCATCAATCATGATCTTGCCTTTTTCAGTGAAAAAATCACGATCAAAACTCAAGTCAGTGTAATTTGAGTACATTCCCATACCACCCTTTCCACCACCGCTATTCATAGCGAATTCCTCTTTAATAGCTTTTAGGTTGTCAAGCTGTCTAGACCATTTTTCAATCTGTCCTTTAAAGTGAGCTGCCATATCCTTGTCTCCCTCAGCGGTATGCTTGTCAAACATCCTAACAGCACTAGCAACACTTTTATTGATACTCTCTTGGTTTGCTTTACCATGTATCTCAGAAGACAATGATTTTTTACCGTAAGATAAGTTTTCAAAATATTTCCTAACTTGTTTATCTTCAGCCATCTTATTTATTTTTAAGTTCCATGTCTATGTCGATCGCATCGTAATCAACAGCATAATACCCACTATCTGTAGTTATCACAGCGTCACCTCTACCTATTTGAAGTAAGTCTTGAGCCATTGTTCCAGACCACACTTGGTCATCGTTTTTATAGCTAAAAGTATATATTGGTATTCCAGATTTAGATACACCCGTTTTGCTTATGTTTTCTTTTAATCTAATGTCAGACATAAAAGCACCTAAGCCACCTGTGATTGCCCCAGATATAAACTGGTCTTGTTGTGCAGCTGCATTGTCTATGTCTTGATCAGCGGCTTCTTTTCGCCCCATAGCGTAATCTAACATTTTATTCTGTTTGTCCATGTCATACTGTTCTACTTGCTGTGCTCCTTTTCTCTCCAGCATATCTCTTTTTTGTTCACCCTCTCTGTCCATCTGTTGTAATCTACCAGACTCACCTAGTGCTCTAGCTTGATTTGCTTTTTCTTGTTGACCAATATTAGCTGACGCTTGTTGTGCTTGTTTCGCCCCTTGGTTAGCCAGCACTTGGGCCAAGCCAGCAACACCACTACTCCCGGCGGCTCCTTGCATGCTACTCATTATATTAGCTGCACTCTGTTGAGATTGATCTCTAGCAAATTCAGCGGCTTTCAAGTCTACAGTTTGATCCTCGTATACATTCTCCATGTTGGCATAAGGGTTTTTTACTCCAGCGTAGGGATTTTTCATTTTAGTGTCCTCCCAGTTTTCCATTTGACCATGAAGATCTGCTTGAGCGGATCTCTGCTCGTTTCTCCTAGCAGCGCCTCCAGTAAGGAAACTAAGAAATTTATTTGGTGATGAACTTTGATATGCCATAATTTAATTTTTTATATATATAATAGTCACAGTTTTGCTTGTTTTTTTACTTTATGTTATTGAGAGAAGCTTCTCCACGTCTAATCTAAGTGTTTGGTTACTTGTACCGGCTTTTAATATTTCTATGTTACCAGTTATAACCGCTGTCTGTCCCCCGGTGCCAAACGTTAATGTCATTCCATCTTCTAAAGTCTGAGCAGCACTAAGAACCAAGGTGCCGGCTCCCGTTGCCCCGCCACCACTACTAACCGTGGGATCAGCTAGGCTTGGGTTGATACCAATCCCACTAACAGTGCTATAAGTGTTTACTATGCCGTTTCTCTCCGCCACAGGGACACTAGTACTATTGCTAACCGCACTCGTCGTTGTTGTTATGATAGCAGGTAGGGTTACTACTAAATCACTAAGCGCTACCTCATATCCAAAAACGCGTCTTACCTCTTTTTGTCCATACCCACCAATCTTCAAGGTGTCTCCAGCTAAAGCTAAAACCTGTTGCTTGTCAAACGTTATAGCCCCAGGTTGTACCGACACCAACCCGTTTAGTATTGTTGGCTTCTTTGCAAGCGTATCCAAAGCATCTACCTCATACTTAACTATCACCTCCTCTTTGTCGGTATCGGGGAATAGTGTTATTGTGTCTTGATATTTAGATATAATTGAATCAGTAGTTATGTTTCCCCCGTCAACAACAATCATGCTCTCGCTTAACTTGCTGATATCGTCTATTAGCCATCTAAAGTTTTTTTGGTTAAAAAAAGTCAATGGTGCGTTATCTCTAAATTGTATATCCTGTGACATCGTAAATTGCTTTGCTTCACCCGCCGGGTCTAGCGATTCTACCGTTGTTAGGCTTCTATTTATCTTGGAGCTAAATGAAAGTGTTATGCCGTCTGCTATTGCAACCGCCTCTGACATTGAGAACTCGCTATCATTGTCTCCATCTGGATTAAGTGCTGCGACCGTAACAAGGTTTGCGTTAAGATATGTGTTTCCAGTTACTTGATCTCCAACAGCCATTTTACCAGCTACAGTAACATCCATCACAACCTTTATACCACTAGTAACAGCTCCGTTAACAGTATCAGTCATAACTGTTGTGGTTATTTTGTCTCCAATAGCAACATTCCCTGCAACATCAGCATCTATTTCTACTATAGCGCCACTAGTGACTGCACCATTAACATCGTCACCTGTGAAATCAGCTGTTGCTGTTGGGTATATGTTCTCCCCAGGTATAGCCACAGGCGCACTCTCGATGTTCGGTTCAGTGAATGCTATAAAATCATTGCTATCAGGTTGTTTTATTATCTGGTAAGATTTAGTATTTGTGGTAACCGCACAAGATATTGAAAATGGAGTTTGGTTAACAGTATCTAGCTCCAACCCTAAACCTCTGTAAACAGCAACCGTATCATTCACTTGTGAGCCTGTTTCAATCGTTCCGTTGGGAGAGTAGGTTGATATTGTTAGTGTTAGGTTGGTATATTGATATACCACTTTAGTTAACAGCAAAGAATTTGACCCAGTGGAAGAGTTCATGTCAACACTACCATCTCCAAACCTTACTTCATCGTGGTCAACGTGAGTCGTAGCTCCAGTGGCGAATAGGGAGATATCGTATTGATCATCATCCCCAACAATAGGGAATTTTATAACCCCGTTAAAAACCTCTCCACTAACTCTTGTTTCTAAACTAGCTTTCAGCACTTGAAATAATTCCGTTGTAAAGTTATAGTAATAATCATCTTCGTTCCTAACCTCTAACTTAAACTGAGCCCCGTTGTCACCTACTATAGAGAAGGATCTAATCTCACCAGCTTGTGGTATGTCCGATAGATCTAAATCAAAACTTTTAATTTTCGTCATTTTATTGTTTTATTTATTTACTACTTCCCGCAACCTCAGAGCCAACGGAGAATAACTCCGCCCTATCTTTTGAGTTGTTTTCAAAATCCACCTGCGCATAATACCCTACTAAGCTCGATGTGTTTACTGTTTTATCCTTAGCGAATGATATGAATGACCCTTCTGGTGGTGGGGATATAAAAGCGTTATCGTATGAGACTGTTATAGAGTTTGGTGTTATACCAACAATCACACCCAGCGTAATAGTGTTGGATAGAGCCGTGTTGTTAAAACCCCCATTAGCATTACCATTTTGAGAGTAGTACGCGATGTCCCCGACTTGAGCAGAGACATTTACGCTGTTAAAAGTTAGTTGTATTTGTATTATCGCCATGTTTTATAGTATGTGTTGCAGTTTAAATGCTAGATCAGTGTCGTTGGCAGGCATAGCGTACTCGTCAAACAAAACATCAACTCGCATTACACCGGGCGCGTCAAGAGCATCTACACGAATATGCACTGTAATTCCCAGTGGTATTGTCCCACCTGAGAACATGCTTCCACCTATTGCAGTCGCTCCACCGATTATCCAATTTTCAGGTGTGTTATTTAGAAGGAAAGTGCCAACCAATGAAATTACGAGTGTCCCGGTATAGCCACCCGCTGGAATTAACGCCGCACCCTCAAATCCATTGGTATAATAATTGCCACTTAAATCAAGGACGTTACTAATTGATATAGGTCCCTGAATGTAGTCGTTAGGGTCTAGGTCACCTGCAGGTGCCTTCCTCCACTCCAAACTCGATTGAGTGCCTTGTATTAAAATCGCGCCCTCATCCAGGACAGAAAGTTGGAATAAAGCGGGTGGCACATACTCACAGCTACCATCGTCACTTACCGCTAGAGGATTCCAATTCGCTGCATCCGGGTCGGTACAACCAACCACCATTGGCGTAAAGGTCCCAAAAAAGCCCAGTCCTTGGATGGCTAAGCTAGATTGATCAAAATCAACCTCGCCCTCACCATTTAGCGAGATGTCACCTTTGATGCCACTTACGACACTTTTTCCTTTTATGTAGTTAAACCACTTCCCCTCTTTGTTTATGAATTCGTTAACGCCACCTTTCTCTTGGTCTGTTGTGATTAGATCAACATACCACCCTTTCTTGTTTGTTAAGTTATAATACTGATCGTCAACTAGGTTTTGATCCACCTTAGACTGAGTGCCCTCGTACCCAATTGTCTTAAAAGATTTAACATCCCCCGGAGAAGAGTTTAAAATAACACTTAACTTTGAGTTGGTGTAAAAATCCTCGATATCACTCACGGTCAACGTATCTCCAATGAGGAAATCTCCTATAGCTCCACCCACGTTTTTCCTACCATGAATTAACCCATTAATAGAGTTAGCACTACTTAATCCAAACAGCTTAACATCACCACTAAAAATCAATTCCCCACCTCTATACTGTCTCAGTGAAACCGTGACACTACCACTGAAACCATCCCAAGCCGATCCAGTTAGATTAACCATGGCCTGCCTACCTACCCAAAAATAATTACCAACAGCACCAGAAGTCGGGTGTGGTCCATTTACGTTTACGTCAATTGACTCTACGTAAAACGTATTTCTATTAGTACCTTCTGCATGATGCCTCCATAGTTTGGCATTTTTTATTGTGTAATATTCACTCGCACAACTCACGGCGCTTTCTGCTATAAACGATTTGAAGCTACTCCACCCTTTAGCATCTTCTCTGAAGGTAACTGTTTTGCTAATATCGGGTAGCATTAAGTTATACTCTCCTTGACGGTCATCAAAACTACCAATTAAAGTATTATTCAGTTTCAAGTTGTCCCTAAACCAATCTTTCATACCATGGCTAGATATAGGTGTCAACCCATCCATAGACAACCTCATAACGGTTCCTCTAACTTTGTCGGTAAAGTAAACTCTATAGGCTTCCGATGCAAATGATTCTGGATTTTTAGATATTCCATATTCTCCTGAGTACGGTGTAGCTGTACCTAGTACATTGTTTGTTGAGGTTACGTTTGTGTTTCCATCAGCGTTGTACAAAGCGTCTTTATTAGCTAGTATCTTTAATATTCTATCCTCGCACAGGGCTATTAAGTCTCCACCTTGCCCCCATCCAGCGTGTAGTTTTTGAATACTACCGTAAACAGGGTTTATATCTTTTGTAATTTTTTCTGCGGCTATAAATTGGTTTAAATTATTAACCCCCGATATGGAGTTATATATACCTGAATAGATTAGCCCATATTTCCTATCTTCTTGCTCGTATGTGTCCAGTAATATTGTAGATGCCTTTACCCCATTCTTAACGAAGGGCTTGTTGTAAGTGTCCCCAACGCGATTAGATTCAACCCCATTTTTAAAAGACCAACAGTTAGACCACCCAATCCCGAGTTGGCTAGTATCCAAATCAATGGTTATTACGGTCGTGTTATTAGGGTTGACCGAAGATATTGTTGTAGCATAGAAGTAAGACCCATCATCGTTGGTGAACTTAAGATTGGTGTTTTGTAGCTCGGAGTTGATAATGGAACTAGACATGGTCACGCTTCCATTACCTACTCTTGTAACAAAAGTACCTGCAGGGAACGTAGACTCACCATCAGTTGTTAGTGTAGCTCCTACGGATATAAAATCACTCATGTTAGCGCCAGTAAGATTAGTCGGTATCTTACTACTCGCTTCGTAGTATATGTCTAAACCAATATCTTCCCGTGGCTCAGTTTCAAATATAGCGGGGTTGTCACTGATTATAGGCGCTATCTCTGTGTCGAACTTACTTATAAACTCTAATTGACCCGCGTTGGTAGCTGTTATACTTGTTAGGTTAGTATTGTCGTCGAGCGTAATACCCGTTGGTACCCCAGCTCCCGGAGTGAGTTCAATCATCTTGTATTTAACAAGGTAATTAAGCCTTCTATTGTGTTGCTTCATCATCCCGCTCTCTTGGGATACCCTCCATGAATCATCAACGTTGAGGGAGCCATTTAATAAGCTATGAGACGGTGCGTGCCCCCTCCAGTTGTACAGCCTTCTTTTAGTAGCCGACTGGATCATATAAACCTGCTTGTCACTCCCGCTTAACCTAAATAAAGAGCCAGGCGTCAACTTAGTGGTAACATGTGCTTCTTGGCTGGTAAACGAGTTATTGGAGTTACCAACATTCCAATTTGTCTTGTGCACGTAATTAGAGGATGCATGCGTGGCAGCAGCACCCGAGTTACCCACACTTGGATTGAGAGCCGAGTAGGATAAACTTAGGTATAAGTTTGTTCCAAGCGGGTCGTACCCACCATCTGTAAGTTCATTTGCTAAATCAGTGTAATCACCCGTGTGTATTCCTTTTTTGAAATGCACCCCGTTGCTTCTTCCGCTAGGGCCATTAAAAAGATTTCCATCCGTGTCTTTATATACTTCTAACACACCTGTCATATCACTGATCTCACTACTGCCTTGATAACCTATGGAAGACAGAATATTATCTTTATTATAGGGCTGTACTCCAGCGAAAGACGCTTCGTCTATAAACCACTCACCGTCGAAATTATTACCATTAAATGTTAATAGGTCCTGCCAGTCTTCAGGTAATTTAGAGGTGAGATTTCCAGTGGTACCTAAACCACCAGCAGCCACGATCGCTGGGGCATTTTTATCGGCTAAGTAAAATAACTTAGTAGAAGAATCTACCTTGTAGCCTGATTCTAATGGAATTGGGTTAGCAATATTAGCTCTAATAACATCGTCATCTGTTATTTTCACAAAGAACCTTCCATCGAATTCTGGCTTGTTCAACACTTGTTTTTTATAGAAGTGGGGTTTAAATCGCCCTGAATCCGCATATGTGTTATGAACACCATCTGTTATCCAACTCTCAGATGGGCGGACTGGTGTTGATAGCCTAACCACGTAGATTGATGGCTGTGATTGACCAGTCATTTTGTTAACTTCAACTACCTCAAACTTCCTTGACACCTTAGTGTACCACACGTTTGTAGCAGCGTCTTTAACTAGCGTCGAGAAAGATACGTACAACTCGTCACTACTATTTTCCCACATAGATTCTAGGCCTGGTAAGCCCATTTTTTCAGTAGTAGGGTCATAATGGCCTGACCATCTGTTCACTTTAATGGAGAATGAGGTGTGCCCCGGGTATGGCGCTTCAACAGGCGAACTAAAGGATGCAACATTATTAGATACTGACCCACCAATCAACTTGTAGCCGTGCATATTCATATTAGGTTCCGCTAGCAAAGTGTATTCTGTTTTGATATAGTCAGGAGCTTCGTTCTCTATTGCTACAATTTTATATCTAGCCTCTTCCTGCACCGCGCCTCTATCCTCAACTCCTTTCTTTAAAATCAAATAAGTGTCTTCATCTACTTTGTTTCTGTCTATCGAGGGGAATGAAATCCACACGTTACCATCGCTAGCATCGTAAACCCTACCCATAGCTAGGTTGTAATATTCATTAGAAGTCTCTTTAACGAACACCTTGTAGTAATCAGCCCAGGCAGGTGGAGGCGACTGTACCGATACAGTAAAAGCACTAGACTGGGAGGCGGCTGATTTAGCTACTTCAACCCCAGCGTCAGAGCTAGTAAACACAGGGGATTCCCTTCCAAACTCATCACCATACACGATACCAAAATCATACGTCCTCAGTGACTTAATGGATTTGTGGGCTTTGTCATCCACATTCTTTTCTCTAATATCTAAAGCAGCTGAGAGCTGCGGTGCTACTGAACTAGGATCTGCACTATCAATAATATCATACCCCTGAGTGTAATTACCGTATACGACTCTATTCCCAACAACCTCTTGAGCTAAAGCTGTTTTAGGGACATTATCCCAGGGTCGTAGTAATTGATTGGCTGGTAGTTGCTGGTATATACTTTCAGAAGCCACGTCGTAGGAGCCTTTTAACCCACCACCTGTTCCAGCGGCATTCCAAACAGCGTCATCTCTAGAAATAGATGTTATAACGTATATACTAGGGGAAGATTCTTCTTTGTACAGTAAATCAATTTGCACCACATCAAGCGGCGTGTCCCGTGATACAAAATCTCTTAAAGTTAGTTTTTTTAAGGTGTTAACCATGCCCTCATTAAATGCTTTTTTTGGATGGTAACTAAAGTCACCAGGCGTGAATACCACTTCTGAGAATGGCCCAACTTGAGAGTACTCATTGTCCGCGTATTTATATCTGTATGCAAACCTTGGGAACTTTAACTTAAACAGTCCCTTCCCTGTTTCTTCTAAAACCCAATCATGCTTCTCATCATAGTTACCAGCCGTGCTTGCTAGCGTAGCTATAGTAACTCGATACGCTGTTTGAGTATTAGATGCCGTTCCGAAAGTAGGGATGTTAAATGGACCATGCTCAATTTGCTTTATAACTACCCTCGCTGTGAAATCAGTAAATGCCGATGAGGTTTGAGGTATAGATACTGGGCTCATCCTAATAACATCATTAACCAGTAGGTCTGGTTGAGCACCACCAACATCATCTCCAATTATAATCCATAGGTCAGTACCTTCTTCTCTCAAGATACCTGTAAGAGGGTCTGTGAAACTATCGTAACTCGGGCCACCGTACACAGTGGTACCATCGAGATATCCATTTCTAAGTGACACCACTTTGGTTATACCCGGTGGTTTTGACGGGCCCTGTTTGATAACAGTGACATGCTCTTTTTTCACGCTGGCACTGAGAGCCCCATCAACAACAAGTCTAGTTCCTTCAAGTGGGTCTAACGAGGTACCTTCTTTTGATCGTTTAATATTTATTTTCCTAGGCTCAGTTTTACCGTCCGTCCACAAAAGCAGGTCGTCTATTATGTTCACTCCAGTTATAAGAGTGTTGCCACTAAGCCCTAGGGCTTTTTCTCTAACAGCAACCACCCTAACAACTGTACTTGTCGTTAAATCATTAACGAAGTTAAAAAAGTCCGTCACACTCCATAGTGTTGGGGTCGAACCAGGATCCATTGAGTCTAGTACCACATCCCCAGGTGTCACCGACGCTACGCGCAGGTTTATACCTGAATAAACAGTGGTCTGCGTTGATATTGTTGTTATAATATCCCCTGGCGTGAAATGGTGGTCAGAGAAGGGCAGTATAAGCGCGCCGGTAAAGAATTGAAAAGCTATTGCACCGTTGGTAAAAGCGGATTTGTAATAGGCGTCTGCGAAGACAACAGATATGTTGTTATTTTTGTGCTCTAATATGTAGTCGCCAGCTGTAGACGACTTTGTATCCTCGGCTCCAGTTAGTATCGTTGGGGGTGTTTGCTGTTCAGCCGTGAATTCTCCAGCCACAAACCAATACAATGCATCATTTTTCTCGTCAGCTATAGAACCAACGCAAATATCACTACCCTTTAAGAAACTCTCAGTTCCAGCTAGTCTATTTCCAAGAATATTTTGCACAGCCCCAACATCAGACCCTTCTGAGGTTGATACCTGTATATTCATAGCGTCACGATACTCTCCGTTAGGAACAAGTCTTTCGTCCACATCCTTGTTCATTCTACCCTTGTTGAACTGGTTCTTGATCTCTGGCATGTACTAGTGTTTTATTTGTTTCGATTTACCTCTTAAAATTTGAGTTATCTCCTCTAACTTGATGTTAGATAGTCTTAGCTTAGCGGTTCTAATAGCAGCGAATCTTTCTTTTTTGAACCTAGACACTAGATACTCTGGGGTATTAGCTCTAGTTGCTAAAATAGCGTGAGCCACCCATTTGTACACGGCTTCTTCGGCAAATTTATGAACCTGCATCTCCCCATCCGTACCTAGACTATCACTTATGTAATCTAAGATCACAGTCTTTCCACTAATATTAGATGAAAAATGTATTTTTCCAGAAGTACAGTCTATATAAAACGATCCATTTGTTTGAGCGTGCTGTGGGTCAAGCCCATACCTACTCCCATCCATTGGCCAGTAGGTATCATCTTGATAATCATCCTGATTTTCTGATGGTGTTCCAGATTTGTAATTTGACCAAGTTGTAGAATCGTCAGAACTTACAAGAGGAGTTGATACTAATGAATTACCATCATTATTTACCGCTGATAATAAAAAATCTTTAATTTCTACCTTTTTTTCATATAAGTATCCATCTGTCATCTCTATTACAAGCCCCATAGTGTTTATGTTGTTATTCTGACTAGCGTCATAGGTAAATTCAAGAGGTGTTTGAGTGCCTATCGTGGTAAGAGCCACGTTTCCCACGGGTCTATATCCATTAACACCACCAGTACCTCCAAACAAAAATACCTTGCTACTACCAGCACCTCCATTATCAAATCCAACTAAATTCCAAGACAATCGATATGTCTGCCCATCTACCAGCGTAACGGTTTGTTGGATATTGGGATACTGGGTTGATCCTATTCCGTTGGTAGATAATAAAACACCATTACTAGAGTTGGAAGCGCTAATCACCGTTGTAGTTGTGGTGTAATTGTTTGTCCAATTATCAATATTACTTTGGAGACTAGGGTTTAATACTAAATTTGAATAATAAGTTCCATCTGTATTTTGATTTATTTTTGGGGGGTTTGATGTTTTGCTTGTAGGGTATAACAAGTGTTTTATACCAGCAGAATCCACCCAGCTAACCTTTGTGTAGTTGACATAATCTTGTGGTAGGTCCATTGATAAAGATGGTGACACAGTAACTTCTTGTGCCTTACAGGATTTAAAAGTGTCAAACGACAGTTCTTGAAGAGCTCTCTGCGCATGGAAAGCTATATCCGCTCTTTTTATCTTGGAGATAATCTTATCCTCACCAACGTAGGCAATTTGAAATTGCGTTATAACATTATCTAAGGAAGTGAATTGGTAACCCCCTAAAGCATTACCATTGTAGTATTCCTGCTGTGTTGTCCCGTCTAGTAATCCCATTTATTTATTGTTTTTCTTGTTGAGTTTTATTTTGATCCAAACTAGTTCCTGTTTTCTGTACGTGTGGTTTTTCAATAGTAACCCCCGCATATGTTAATATCTTGTACACCAACTCGCCTTCTTCGGCTGGGTGGAGTTCAAAATGAGTCGTGTTAGGACCGGAATCAAAAAGTGCTTTATCACCAACTACGAAATACCCCCAAACAGGTTTTGCTGGAGTCTTCACATAGCTCAACAGTACTTGATCGGTTAATATATTTGAAGAGGGATACGGATATACTTTCAAAGCATTGGGGTTTGTTGAGCCACTATACCTAGTATATACCGGGCGTCTTTTTGAAGGTGCTCCCAGTGGGGAGGATAAGTATTGAGTTAATTCATTTAGCTGTATTTCCTCAGCTTCTGAAAATCCCGTTATACCATCGTAATCAACCCTAACCATCATCAACCTATACATATCTGTTATCAACGATGTTGACACGTTTCCAGAGGCACCTGATACGGTAGCTGTTTGATCATATTTCTCAAACAAGCTAACTTTCTCCTCTAAGTTGGTTATCATATCCGAGTGAGCTGTGCTATTACCATGTTTCCTGCTCCATTGGTTTATGTCATAGAAGTATTGTTCAAATATTTCCTTCTGAGCTTGGTCGGCAAATAGATTAAACTCCTGGGGAGTTATATACCCCCTTTGTTCTTTATTAGCTAAAGCTAAAACCTTCTGATATACCGCATCTATGTCTACCATTTATTTATTTGTTTAATAAATGACCACCCTAAAAGGATGGCCATATTATTTTGTTATTGATTTAATCTTTTTTCTATATTAGAATAGATTTCCATACCTTCATCTGTTTTAAACCAGTGTGCTAAAGCA
>TARA_R110000744_G_scaffold160684_1_pt1 | contig 12289 bp, 6 predicted proteins | sample TARA_R110000744 | Tara Oceans TARA_R110000744 (sample SAMEA4398083) | marine metagenome | biome: Polar Biome; feature: [DCM] deep chlorophyll maximum layer (ENVO:01000326); material: water (ENVO:00002006), including particulate matter (ENVO:01000060) such as... | depth 36 m | reverse complement strand
GTAAGCACTTGTAGGTTGGACTTTAGTCCATCAGGTTTAATCCCGGTTTAATCCCAATTTAACGGATGACTGTATTAATAACGCGCTAAAAAATAAAACCCGCTGCAAGTTGTATTCAATTTATTGAATTAATCGCCTGCTAAGCGTTTGACGGACTGAAGTCCGACCTACAAAACACTTGCCCAACACGCTTCGAATTAATCGTTTTGCTGTAATTCAAAAATCATGGTCGCAAGCGGAGGTACTGACAAGGAAACTTTATTCGCTTGTCCAGCGTAAACCTCATTCACTGAGTTAACACCGCCATTATTACCAACATTACTGCCACCATAAATACTGCTGTCTGTATTTAAACATTCTCGATAAAAACCAGGTTGCGGAACACCGACAGAAAAGTTTTCGTAACTTGTTGGCGTAAGGTTAACAACAACTAACGCCGGTGCTGTGCCTGCTTGACCTTTTCGCAAATAAACCAAAATAGATTGCGCACTGTTTTGAGAGTCTAACCACTCAAAACCACTGCCATCACAATCAAGTTCATGTAATGCAGGAATATTTCGATACGTATGATTTAGATCTTTTATCAGTGTTTGCATGCCTTTATGGCTATCATGTTCAAGCAAATGCCAATCTAAACTTTGGTCATGATTCCACTCAGCACGTTGAGCAAACTCACAGCCCATAAACAGTAATTTTTTACCGGGATGAGTCCACATAAAACCGTAATAAGCGCGTAAATTAGCAAATTTTTGCCAATCATCGCCGGGCATTTTATTCAGTAATGAACCTTTACCATGAACAACTTCATCGTGACTTATAGGTAAAACAAAGTTTTCACTAAAGGAGTAAACTAAGCCGAAGGTCATTTCACTATGATGATGTTGGCGATAAATAGGATCACGTTCCATATATTTTAACGTGTCATTCATCCAACCCATGTTCCATTTAAAACCAAAGCCTAAACCTCCGCCGTCAACTGGTTTAGATACACCAGGCCAAGCAGTAGATTCTTCAGCAATCATCATAACGCCGGGATGTTTTGCATAAGATCGCGTATTGACCTTTTGTAATACATCAATCGCTTCTAAGTTTTCTCTGCCACCATGAACATTAGGTAGCCACTCTCCAGCTTCGCGGCTGTAATCTAAATACAACATAGAAGCAACGGCATCAACACGTAATCCATCTATGTGGTATTGATCTAACCAGTAAATAGCATTGCTGAGCAAATAACTTTGTACTTCTGAGCGTCCGTAGTTATAGATAAGAGTTTTCCAATCTGGATGGAAACCTTTACGTAGATCTTCATGTTCATACAGACATGAACCGTCAAACTTACCCGTACCGTGTTCATCAGTTGGAAAATGTCCCGGCACCCAATCAAGCAGTAATCCAATGCCTGCACTGTGGCAACTATCGACAAAATATTTAAAGTCTTCCGCACTACCAAAACGGGCAGTAGGCGCAAAAAGTCCAATAGGCTGATAGCCCCATGAACCGTCAAAAGGGTACTCGCTTACTGGCATAAGTTGAAGATGAGTAAACCCCATTTCAACAACATAGGGTACTAATTGTTCAGCTAATTCACGGTAAGTTAAATAACTTGGTGAGTGTGAATTGTCAGCATTATTTACTGCGTTTCTTTTCCAAGAGCCTAAGTGCACTTCGTAAATTGAAACAGCACCATTATAATGATTTGAAGATGAGTCGCGTTCATTCATCCACTTCGCATCTTGCCACTGGTATTCACTGTTTTTAATAACTTTAGAGGCAGTTTCAGGGGCAAGTTGCATAGAGAAGGTATATGGGTCAGCTTTTAATGGCTGAATTTGTTCATATTTATCAGAAATTTCATATTTATAACTTGCATCAGCTGAAACATTTGGCAAGAAAATTTCCCAAACGCCTGAGCCAGGGTGCTTACGCATTACATGATGTCGACCATCCCAAAAGTTAAAGTCTCCTACAACAGAAACACGTGTAGCATCAGGAGCCCATACAACAAAATGTGTCCCTTTGACATTATCTACGGTTTTTTCATGAGAGCCCATCCATTGATAGGTTTGTTCATGAGTACCCTCACAGAAAAGGTAGAGATCGTCACTTTTTAGTAAAGAAGGATAACGGTAAGGATCATCAACGATGACAGTTTCATCGTTATATACAACACGTAAGCGGTAGTCAAAAACGTTCCGTTTTCGGCCTAGTTTCCCTTCGAATAATCCAGCTTGATTTACTTGGCTAAGTTCAGCGACTAAAGCGTTAGTTTTCGTTTCAATCACCTCAACACTTAACGCTTCAGGTAAAAAGGCTCTAACAATCAAACCACCCGCCGTCGGATGCTTATGTATACCTAAAACAGAAAAGATATCTCTATGCTTTACATTAACTATTGCTGATACTTCTTCGTTATCTAACAAGATTTTTGCTAGGTTTTTCATTGCGTTTTCCTAGTATACCGTTAACTTTTTATACGATTACTTTTGTGTGATTATATTTTATAGCTTATTTAAATATTTAAAATAAATTCCAATACCATTGATCTAACAAGGGTAATTTCATTCCATTCGAAATTACCCATAACGTTAATAATTGATTATCGACAGCTAGCTATTTTTACTTTTAAGTTTATCAAGCATACCTATGGTGACTAAAACAACACCTTTATCGGTAACTCTAAAGCCATTTGCACGATCATTATCATGATTTATGCCAATTTCCATTCCTTCTGGAATAACACTACCTCGATCGATAATGGCTTTTTTAATTGAACAGTTACGATTAATAATAACACCGGGTAAAATAACCGACTCATCAATATCACAATAAGAATTAACTCTTACTTTTGAAAATAATAAAGATCTTTTCACCGTAGAACCAGAAACAACAACACCACCAGAAACAGTAGAATCAATTGCAATTCCGCGTCGTTCGTCTTGGTCAAATACAAATTTAGCGGGTGCTGTTTGTTCTTGATAAGTCCAAATAGGCCAACTTTCATCATACATATTAAGTTGAGGCTCTGGCGCAACTAATTCCATGTTAGCTTCCCAGAATGAATCTAGAGTACCCACATCACGCCAGTAAGGTTGTTTTTCACTATCTGGATCTTTAAATGGGAAGGCGAAAACGCGATGTGATTCAATTATTTTAGGAATAATGTCATTACCAAAATCACCACTCGAACCTTCTTGAGCGGCATCTTTTTCTAGCTGCTCAAATAAGAACTCTGTATTAAATACATAGTTACCCATTGAAGCTAATGTAACACCAGGTTTACCGGGAACTTCAGAAGGATTAGCCGGCTTTTCATCAAAACGACAAACACGACTATCTTCATCAACCGTCATAACACCAAACTGCCCAGCCGCCTCTTCCACAGAAGTTTCTATACAACATACTGTCATATCAGCTTCACTAGCAACGTGCTGAGCCAATAATGGGCCGTAATCCATACGATAAACATGGTCGCCTGATAAAATCATGACGTATTTTGGTAATTCATGTCTGATGATATCGATGTTTTGAAAAACCGCATTAGCCGTACCTAAATACCAACCATCACCGGTTTGCTGCGATGCTGGCAAAATCTCAATTGATTCTCCAAGCTCTTTTTTAAAGTGTCCCCAACCACGATTAACGTGACGAATAAGCGAGTGTGATTTATATTGAGTCGCAATGCCTACACGTCTAATACCTGAGTTAATACAGTTTGATAAAGGAAAGTCGATAATCCTAAACTTACCACCAAAAAAGGTCGCAGGCTTAGCTCTTCTATCGGTTAATTCATAAAGTCGTGAGCCTCGGCCTCCCGCCAAAACTAACGCATAAGTTTCTTTTGTTAGACTACTTATTCTTCTTTCTACATAATTGGGCATAACGTATCCTTTCCTTCACAAACATTAATTAACGTTCAATAAATAGCGTTTTACTTTTTTAGTACCAATTTAATTAATCACTTGGTATATCAGTAAATTACTAAAGCTTCCATATTTCATCTCGATACTGCCTGATCGTATGATCGCTCGAAAACACACCACTCGCTGCAGTGTTTAAAATACTCATTTTGGTCCACAACGTTTGATTTTGATAAGTTTTATCAACACTTCGTTGAGCTTGAAAATAACTATCAAAGTCGTACGCTGTTAACCACATATCATGTGGGTCACGTATAGTTTTTATAATTGAATCAAATATCTTAGGTTCAAATAAGTTAAAGTGACCGCTTTCTAACAAGTGCATAACTGCTGATAATGTTTCAGAGTTGGCTATGATCTCATTAGGTTGATAATTTTCTCTAATATCAGAAATTTCATGAGCTTGTGCGCCAAAAAGGAAAAAGTTATCTTCGCCTACGGCATCTCTAATTTCAATGTTTGCACCATCTAATGTACCAATAGTTAGTGCACCATTCATCATAAACTTCATGTTACCTGTACCAGATGCTTCTTTACCTGCTGTTGATATTTGTTCAGATAAATCTGTCGCAGGGCAAATAATTTCCATGGCAGAAACATTGTAATTAGGTACGAAAGCAACCTTTAAAAACTTAGCCGCTTTAGGGTCTAAATTAATGGTGTCGGCAACATTATTAATGAGTTTAATAATCTCTTTTGCCATCACATAACCCGGTGCCGCTTTACCACCAATTAGCACACAGCGTGGTGTAATATCTGCAGTATCGCCTTTACGAATTCGGTCATATAAACCAATAACATGTAAAATGTTTAATAATTGACGTTTGTATTCATGAATACGCTTAACTTGCACATCAAACATCATATCTACGTCAAACTTAACACCCGTGGCTTTCTCAACAAAGTCAGCTAAAACGACTTTGTTGGCCTTCTTGCTTTCACGCCATTGTTTTTGGAAGGCATGATCTTCAGCAAATTTAGCGAGTTGATCAACATGGGAAAAATCCGCAACCCAGTTTTTATCAATTTTACTTGATATAAGCTCAGCTAAACTGGTGTTGCAATGCGATAACCAGCGACGTGGCGTAACGCCGTTAGTTTTGTTATTGAATTTTTCAGGCCAAAGTTGATAAAAATCATTAAACAATCCAGCTTTTAAAAGCTTGGTATGTAAAGCCGCCACTCCATTAACAGAATAACTACCAACGATAGCTAAGTGTGCCATCCGAACTTGGGGTTCATGGCCTTCATCAATTAACGACAAGGCTTGCTGCTTAATTGAGTCTCCAGGCCATGCAACAGCGACTTGCAGCAGAAAACGAGCGTTGATTTCGTAAATAATCTCTAAAATACGCGGTAATAAATTTGCGAATAAGCTTACTGGCCACTTTTCCAATGCTTCAGGTAATAAAGTATGGTTGGTATAGGCCATAGTTTTAGTGGTGATATTCCACGCGTCATCCCACGATATTGCATAGTCATCCATCAAAATTCGCATTAACTCAGGCACTGCAATACTTGGATGCGTGTCGTTAAGTTGAAAACTATTCAGTGCAATAAACTCATCAAAATTATTGCCACAGTTTTCGACATAACTATTTATAGTGTCTTGCAAAGATGCTGAAGATAAAAAGTACTGTTGGCGTAGACGAAGTTCTTTACCGTTTTCGCTGGTGTCATTTGGATAAAGCACCATAGTGATTTGTTCAGCTAAATTCTTTTTAGCCACTGACTCGGTATAACTACCCGCGTTAAATTCACCAAGGTCAAATTCATCAGTCGCTTCAGATTTCCATAACCTTAAAGTATTCACAATTCCATTTTGATAACCAGGAATTGGCATATCATAAGGAACAGCGAGTACGTCTTGGGTATTATTCCATTGACGATACTGCTGACCACTGCGTTTTTTAATCACATCGACATGACCAAAAAACTTCACTCTTATGGCTTTTTCAGGTGCTGAAATTTCCCATGGATTTCCATTACGTAACCAATTATCAGGATGTTCGATTTGCGCGCCATTTTTAATCTGTTGATTGAACATGCCGTATTCATAACGAATACCGTAGCCAATAACCGGTAGAGCTAAACTGGCACAACTATCTAAAAAGCAAGCGGCTAATCGACCTAAACCACCGTTACCTAAACCAGCGTCATGCTCTGCTTGTTCTACATCTTCTAACCCACAGCAATAACCTTTTAACGCATCACGAACCGTGTCATCTAAATCTAAATTTAAAATAGCGTTATTAAGAGTTCGTCCCATTAAAAATTCTAATGAAATATACCCAACTCGACGCTGGTGTCCTCGAGATTCACGCGTTTCTCGCCATTGTGCAACTAACCGATCTCGAATGGTGATAGCAAGTGCGTTATAGAGATATAAGTGTGAGTCTTGAACCGTATCTCGGCCGAGTGAAAAATGGAAGTGTCGTGCTAAATCTTCGGAAAAAGTGTGTTCGTTCATCAAAACATTGCCATCTGATGAAGTAATTTCACATTGATTATTTTCTTTATTCACAATCAGTACATCCTATTTATTATTTATAAACAATTATTTAATAAAACAATTGTTGAAAATGGGGCCATGGTTATTATTCGTTCTGCAGGTATACTCTGAACTTCTTTTGGCTCTGCACTAGCCGTGGTATCTATCATCACTTGCCAATGTTGTATGGTGTCAATCTCCGGCAATTGAAATTCTATCGGCTCGCTACCAGCATGGAAAAGGCATAAAAGTGATGGGCTATCAGGCGCTTTTTCATGAATCAAGTAACCTAAAGTCGCCGCATGATGTGAGTGCCAATGATCTTTTTGCATCTCAAAGCCGGAGGGGTGATACCAGATAATATCAACCGCAGATTTCTTATCATCTTTATGTATAAATCGATCATGGGTTAACATAGAAAAACGTTTTCTCAGCTCACTTAAACTGGCAGTAAATAATTTAAGTTCTTGAGCGTATAAGGCGTTTTCATCCCAATTTAACCAATTTATTTCGTTGTCTTGGCAGTAAGCATTGTTGTTACCTTTTTGTGTACGACCTATTTCATCACCCGCAAGAATCATAGGAACGCCTTGAGATAACATAAGCGTTGCCATCATATTCTTGATTTGACGTAATCGAACAGACAATATGTCAGTATCGTTAGTTTCACCTTCTATTCCGTGATTATGCGCAAAATTATCAGAATGACCATCGCGGTTATTTTCACCATTAGCTTCATTATGACGTTCTTGAAAACTCACTAAATCACGTAAAGTATTGCCATCATGGCTGCAAAGAAAATTGATACTCGCAAACGGTTGACGTCCACTGTGCTCAAAAATATCACTTGAACCGTGAATTCTGCGAGCGAATTCTGGTAATAAACCTTTATCTCCGCGCCAATAGCGTCTCATGGTGTCACGGTAACGATCGTTCCATTCAGACCACGGCGACGGAAAACCACCTAATTGGTAGCCACCTGGGCCAATATCCCAAGGCTCTGCGATAACTTTTACACTACTTAAAATTGGGTCTTGTAATACCGCATCTAAAAAGCCATTACTTTTATCAAAGCCATGCAATTCACGCCCTAAAATAGTGGCTAAATCAAACCTAAAACCATCAACCCCCATCACTTGTACCCAATAACGCAAACTATCCATTACCATCTGTAATACCCGCGGATGGCTAATGTTGATGGTATTTCCGCAACCGGTATCATTAATATAATAACGTGGTTCAGCAGGATTTAAGCGGTAGTAAGAAAGGTTATCAATACCTCTAAAACTTAGTGTTGGCCCTAAACGGTTACCTTCGCAAGTGTGGTTGTACACCACATCAATAAGTACTTCAAAGCCGGCTTGATGAAGTTCATCAACCATACGCTGAAAGTCGCGAATTTGATGTTGGTTTAAATAATCTTTATGCGGAACAAAAAACGCCAGTGAGTTATAGCCCCAATAGTTTGAGAGCTTTTTGTCGGTAAGAAATTGTTCAGAGACAAATTGCTGTACCGGTAATAATTCAATGGTGGTAATACCAATAGCGCGATAATGAGCGATCATCGCCGGGTGGCTTATACCTAAAAATGAACCACGTAATGCTTCTGGCACTTTTGGATTAAGTGCTGTTAAGCCTTTAACGTGACCTTCGTAAATTACAGTATTTTTCCAAGCAATGGGTTTTCTTGGAATAAGAGGAGCTGAGGCATCCATAACAACCGCTTTAAGCATAACATCTGCATTATCTCTAACGTCGAAAGACAAATCTTTCTTAGGATCATGAATGTTATAAGCGAAATGACGTTCTGACCATGAAAAATTGCCCTTTAATGCTTTAGCATAAGGGTCTAATAATAATTTATGATGATTAAAGCGATGACCGAATTCTGGTCTATAAGGCCCGTAGACTCTATAGCCATAAACTAAGCCCGCTTTAGCACCTTTAAGAAAACCATGCCAAATATTGTGTTCACATTCAGGTAAAACAAAGCGCTTTAGCTCTTTGTCACCCTGTTCATCAAAGATACACAATTCAATTTTTTCAGCATGTGCTGAAAAAATAGCAAAATTTACCCCGGTATCATCAACAGTTGTGCCTATTGGATGTACTTTTCCGGGCTCCATTTTATATTGTTCCATGCTTCTCCAGTTAAGAAAAAATGATGACTATTGTTTGAATTATTACAACATGCCATTTTGCTTAAAGTAATACAGGGAAGAACTTTTATATAAATTAAACAGTAGTTTTTAACTTTAGTTCATTTAAATAAGTATTTATATTATGAAGTAAGAGCAAAGTCTTAATTCAAGACTTTGCTCATCATAAATATATCTTCGGTTACGTTTACGGTGTAGTCAGTACCACACTATTTTCACTGCCAAATTCATTAGCTAAGTATTGATCAGCCTGGTCGTCGTTTTCCCACTCACTATCATTTAACAGGTAGCGAAAATGAAAAACACCGTTTTTAGGCAATCTCACCTTAGTTTTAAAGCTCTTTGAGTTTTTATTAAACTTCATTTCAATAGCTTGCCAGTCATTAAAATCACCAACCAATGCGGCTGTGGTTACATCACTTCTATTAAATTCAAAGGTTACTTCAGTTTCATCTTTAGTTTTAAAAAACTTCTTAGTTAGCATTGTTATTCTCCATTAATCATGCACTAATTAATTTAACATTACTGATTTTGCTTTATTTAAGTGCTAAATTTTACTACTAAGCCCCAATAATGTGCGTATTCAATTTAAAATAGCCAATTTATATGTCGGCATGATGAAAAAGCATAAATCGAGCCGAATATATAAAAAAAGCAACAATCCTTTAAAGTAATTTCATATTTGATTGTAATGCTAATTATTATTTCCGCTGTTATTTTTATGTAAATAAATTACATTTAATAAATATACAGCTAAAATAAGTAACAATCAAAGCTTTATTTGCTGTAATTCTAACCTATAACTTGTTAAAGTTACATCAAAGTGTAATTTTATTTCACAATAAAAAGAGTTTAATATGAGTCTTATCGAACAATTAGCTAATTTAGTAGGTTTCCATACAAGTTACACAGGTACATTTGGCGATAAAGTGCACGCTAAAGATCCTGCTAAAAGGGCCCTGCTACAAGCAATGGGTTTCGAATTAGATGAAGAGTCCCTTATTAAATCAATATCTTATTTAAATAATAGCCAGTGGACCGATATTTTACCTGTTGTACATATTGCCAAGATTGAAGAGCAACAACATACTATTAAAATTAGCTTGCCCAAAATTGGTAGTTTATTACTTAATTGGAAAGTCACTCCTGAAGTTGGCAGTAAAGTAGGTCACGAAGTCGTTGGTGTCTTTAATATTGCAGACATGCAAGCTATTGCAGAAACCACAATAGATAAAACTCAATATTGCCAATATTTATTGCATTTACCTGCGTTAGAGCAAGGTTATTATCAATTTACGATCAGTTTTGGTGAGGCTCATGCAAGTTGCTCGCTGATCTATGCACCCAAGACCTGCTATAGTGCTCAAGAAGCTTCGGTAAATAAAGTCTGGGGTTACACAGCACAATTATATTCATTGCGCAGTGAAAACAATTGGGGAATGGGTGATTTCACAGATTTAAGTGAACTTGTTGAAAAGTCTGCACAGCAACAGGCCGCGACTATTGGATTAAATCCATTGCATCCCCTTTATCAACATAATCCCGCGCACCGAAGCCCCTACTCGCCTTCAAGTCGTTGCTTTTTAAACCCGCTCTATATAGATGTAACTAAAGTACAAAACTTTCAACGTTGTACTCTTGCGCAAGAAAAAGTAAAAAGTGATACCTTTCAGCTGAGTATTGCAAATGCTAAAGCAAGCAATTTGGTTGATTATCCTGCAGTCGCAAAACTTAAATTTGAAATTACTGAGTTGTTGTTTGAAGATTTTTATCAAAACATGACTTCTACTAGTAAAAATGAATGTTATAAGAATATGTCCGATGAGTTTGAGCATTTTAAACAAGCGAATGGCACTGACTTACAACGTTTTGCAACTTTTGATGCTTTATATGAGTATTTTCATTTAGCTAATGAAAATTCTTATGGTTGGCCCGATTGGCCAACAAATTTTCAAGATCCCGATAGTGAAGAAGTTCACAAATTTAAACTATCGCATGCTAAACGCATCGATTATTTTTGTTTCTTACAATGGATAGCACATCAACAGTTAAGCGCGGTATCTCAACAGACAATTGATAAAAATATGGCCATTGGCCTATATCTTGACTTAGCGGTGGGTTGTGATGGCTCAGGTTTTGATGTTTGGTCTGATAAAGAAGTTTATGTTGCCGGTGCGTCAATCGGCGCACCACCTGATGGCATGAACCCATTAGGGCAAAATTGGGGATTAACCCCAATGAATCCTGTGGCATTACAAAAACAAGGCTATCAACCATTAGTAAAAGCTCTACGTAGCAGTATGCAATATGCTGGGGCTTTGCGCATTGATCATATTTTAGGCTTAATGCGTCAATATTGGGTCGCACCCGGTATGGAAGCAAATGAAGGGGTTTATATAAGTTTTCCTTGGGATGATATCTTGCGGATTATCGCCTTAGAATCCCGTCGAAATAACTGTGTTGTTATTGGTGAAGACTTAGGTAATGTGCCTGAAGGCTTCAGTGAAACCATTCAAAATGCCGGTCTTTTATCTTTCAAAGTTTTATTTTTTGAACGATGGGAATCCGGTTTATTCAAACGCCCTGACAATTTCCCTACACAATCAATCGTCACTATTGCCACGCATGATACCGCAACATTATCGGGTTGGTGGCAAGGCAGAGATCTACAATGGCGTGAGCAACTTAATCTTTATCCAAATGATGAAGCAGGACAAGCTGATAGAAATGCACGAACAAGTGAACGAGAAAACCTCATTGCCGCTTTAGACGATTTACAGGTTATCGACATGAGCAAAGCGCCACAAATAGAACCCGCACGAATGAATACCGAACTCAGTATTAGCGTACAAAAGTATTTAGCGTTGTCACCTAGCCATATACAACTAATACCGTTGGAAGATGTCCTTGAGATATCAGAGCAAGTCAATATTCCAGGCACTATCGATGAACACCCCAATTGGTTACAAAAATTACCGGTTTCGCTGGAAGATTTTGCTGAAACAAATTCAGTGCAGGAAATAACCCAAGCGATGAATATCGCTAGGCCAAAATGATTAAAACTGCAACTAGGATATAGATTGCGATAACAATAGCTCAGGTCACGTATTAATGATTTAAGTGAGCAAATTAATTTACCAAAATAAAAAATGCCATGAAAATGGCATTTTTTATACATTGTATTAATCAAGCTATAAACAACTTAACAAAGAGCTAACTAACTTTTCACTCTTTGTACCGCTGCTAACCATTTTCCGTACAAATTATTTCGTTGTTCGTTATCAATTGTTGGTGTAAAACGTTTTTCACAATGCCACATACTAGCTAGCTCTTCAGTTGAGCTAAACACTCCTGCTTTAAGCCCGGCTAAATAAGCAACACCTAATGCGGTGGTTTCTATAATTTCAGGTCGATCTATCGTTGCACCTAAAATATTAGCGAGAAAGCTCAGCAACCAATTGTTAGCGACCATGCCTCCATCAACACGAATTAAACTCGGCCTAAGCCCGTCACTTTCCATTGCTTTTTGTAAGTCTTTAGTTTGATAACACACTGATTGTAAGCCTGCCGTAACAATTTCCTTAATGCCTGAGTCGCGAGTAAGTCCTAATATTGCCCCTCGCGCATTGGGATCCCAATAAGGAGCCCCTAAGCCGGTAAATGCAGGGACAAGAAAAACACCATGATCAAGGGGAACTTTCTCAGCAATTGATTCAGTTTCA
>TARA_R110000744_G_scaffold94093_3_pt1 | contig 12308 bp, 20 predicted proteins | sample TARA_R110000744 | Tara Oceans TARA_R110000744 (sample SAMEA4398083) | marine metagenome | biome: Polar Biome; feature: [DCM] deep chlorophyll maximum layer (ENVO:01000326); material: water (ENVO:00002006), including particulate matter (ENVO:01000060) such as... | depth 36 m | reverse complement strand
TTCCTGTTTGAGTTATTGTTGATCCACTTAAGTTAAATGCCATTAAGAATCCTCTTCCCACTCACACTCAAAATCTGCAAGTTCAGTTAACATTGCTGCAATTGCTTTTTCTGTAGCAATATAAGCATTAATCATGGCTTGAATAAGTTTCATCGAAACTTCTCCGCTTTGTAATTTTTGAGTTAAATTTGAAATATATACTTTTTTCACAACTTCATTAGAATAAACAATAGTCCCATCATCTAGCCTAGAAAAGGGTACTGCTTCAATTACTAAAGACTCCCGACCTTCTCCCGAGGCTTGCTTTTCAAAATAATACTTCTTTACTAAAACCTTATCCAATCTGAAGGTTCCACTTCTTTTAATTTGCTCATCATCCTTAATTCGAATCATATTTGGCCTCTTGCTTTAGTTTTCAATTTAACTCCAATATACATTATATATACTCGCCACTTTTCTACTTTATACTCTTTAAGTATTTTTTTAAATACTTCATCTGCATTTGAATCTTTCAGTTCCAATAGGTAATCATGCGTATGCTACTCCTGTTAAATTGCCAGTTGTATAATTTAGCGTCTTGGTTAAATCTATTCCTGATGGAGTATCACCACTTAAAACAATAGAAGTTAGTTCCCCTAATGTATAATTGAAAGTTTTAGTTATTGTATTTGCCCCATTTACATAAGTTATAGTATTGAGAGAACCAGAGATATAATTAAGTGTGAAGCTCCAGGACTTTATATTTTTAGAAACTGACTCGTATGACTCTTGGTACGAGTTACCTTGTATACCTTGTATACCTTGTATACCTCTTGTAGCTATTTCTATACTGAAAGGAGTTTTTTGTGTTATCTCAATAGATGTACAGGACTGAGGGGATACCTCAACTATGATTTCCTCTTTTGTAGTGAGGACTTCTGTAATACCCTCTAATATGATTACGGAAAAATCACTCATCTAGTGACCTCTGGAGACATTTTAACAAGCCCCTCTAGCCATCTAACCACATTACCTGAATCCTCAGATTCTATATCATACGTAAATGTAGTTATCTTTCTTCCTGCACTTTTAGAAGTTTCTAATATAATAGTAGAAGAGTCTGTAGAAGGAAGGATTACATCTACTCTTCCTGTACTAGAAACTTGATCTAATATATTAAATGAAAAATCTGCTAAAACTAATGGATCGCTGGCAGTTTTACGTATCTGACCTCTAAAAGAGTGACCAGTTAAATCTATCGGAGTTCCACTAGAATCCTTTATAGTTATCGCAAGAAGGAAGTCCGAACCTTGCGATATACTCATACTATATTGTCCTGACATATTTCCCTACCTTAAGAATGCTTTTTAGCGTAATTATCGATGAAGTACATCATTTGTTTATCTCGTCCTTCAAGAGAGTGTAATCTCCCTTGTACAGACATTATAGCTTCTGCATTCACCTTTGCGAGTTCTTCTGTATTATCGTGCTTAGTTATAAGTATCTGTAGTTTGATATTCATCTCAGCCATAGATAAACTCATAACATTAGTGTTAGTGTTTATATTTCTAAAATAGAAAGTTACTGCTGTCAGTAAAGACACCAATATAACACCAAGTACTGCAATAAATACCTGTAGTATTGTACCTTCCATCTAATTCCTTACCCTAAAAAAAGTTAAAGCGAGACTAAAAGCCTCGCATTTATATTAACCTTGTCTATGTTTAGCGTCAGAACCGATGATTAAAAGACTTACAGCCCCATCTTTAGCAACACCATCAAGGTCTGTAAGTTGAATAGTTACTCTATCGTAATCTACTGCTTTTACGTATCCTGTAAGATCTGCTTCTAGTGGCTGAATAAAAGCTTTCGCTTTATCTGCATTATCTAGGTTGAAAGGTCTTAACATTATTAAAGTAATTTCCCCTACACCTACATCTACTATTGATTTGATTTGGAAAGCGTCGAATCCGCTTACTGCCGGAGTTGCCGGAGAAGAGTCTAACTCTAGCTCTAGTATTCTCATTTTTGTTTGTGCTGTTTTAATTGATCTTGCTGATGCAATACTCATAGTATTCCTCTTGTAACCCTGTGGAGGGAAAGCATTATCGCTCTAGTTATTATTCTATAGAAAAAAGAAGGAGAGTGCAAGCACCCTCCAACCTAATATTACCAACCAAGGAGACTATAAATTGACTATACAGCCAAGTTATATAAAAATCCGTGACCTGTAGGAATGATAAAATGGTCTAAATATCCACCGTATCTTGCTCCATAAGCATCGTCGTCTTGAAGTCTAAGGAAAACTGTTCCGTCGTCATCAAACCAACCAAATCCAGGTCTATGGTGAGACTCGATTCTACTGTCATTTAAGAAGTAAACCTTGTCACTATCAGCAAATCTATCGATAAAGATACCGATTTTCTTCCCACCAGCTCCAACATACTCAACACCCTCAAAGCCCATGTGTGCTTTAAGATTTTTGTTAGGTAAGTTGTATATTTTTTGATCTTCCATAAGATCAATTATGTTTTGGTACTGATCTTCGTTAGTCATAATCATCGTAGGTGCTTTACCAGACTTAATTCTAGTTTTAAGCATTACGTGATTAAGTAATGAAGTTGAAACACCTGCTCCACCTGCATCTTTTAAGTATGATTGCCATCTTCTTTGAACTGGAATGTTATAAAGAGATCCAGAAGCTGATAAAGATGCTTCAAAAATACCTTTGATACCTTGAGGCTCTACACCGAATGATTTTTGCATACATACACCAACAAGAGAACCGATAACAAGACCGTTTCTAGCGTTAAGTGTAGGAGAAGTACCCTCTAAAGTAATTTCTCTAGTGTCTGGATTAACGTCTGTAATCTCTAAAAGATTAGTTTCAGTTTGTCCACCTTCTGGAGCCCCTACTGCATTATCTGGAAGTGCGTTCATTCCTGAAACAACCTGAACATAGTCCATTTCTTCCCAGTTAGCTTCTAAGAAAGATGCTTCACTTATAGTAATTGTATGCGCCGAACCTGCTGAAACAACTAATGCCGCAGCGTCAATTCTTCCTAAAATACCAGAACCGTCACCAAAAAGGATTCTTGATCCGTTTCTCATGTATGATTCTACTGCTTTCTTAACAACTTCTTTAGTTGCTCTAACGAAAGCACCTTTGTCATCTTTTGATGCATAGATTGATTCTCTTTCGATTTCACAAGTTGCATAACATCTCTTAGCTGTAATTACAGCGCCTTCATATTTACCGTTGTTAGATTTTGGTAATTTACCAGAACCAACACCACCACTGAAAGAAAGAGGAGTTGCAACGAACTTTTGCTTACCAGTAAAGTTATAAACTTTCTTGATACGACCGCTAAGTACGTTGTCTGAGTTATACATGTTCTCAGATTTTTTGTAATAATTGATTTTAAACAGATTATGTTGATCCGCTAAATTAAATTGTTCGCTCATTTTGTAATCCTTCGCTTAATCCCTTAAGCTATTTGTTATTCCCAGTCTTGAAAACTTTCGTAACTGTTAGTGTTATTCTTCGGAGTAGTATGTTTAATAGATTCCGGTCTCTTGTTCTTAGAAATCTCAGCTACTAAAGTCTCTACTTCCAACTCTTCGGCTATTAATGATGCGATGTCTTCTTGGGTATAGTTAGGATCGTTATACATAGTGATAGCAATTTCTCGAACCATTCCATCTATCTCATCAGTTGATAGCTGTTCCGTGTACTTTGACATAATCTCTTCGCCGATGTCCATTAAAGGGTTCAATCGAGCTGTTTGGATTACTAAGTCTGCGGAGATATTTTCTGTCCCTGCATCCTGTAAATCTTGGTACGCCGAATTAAAATCGTTCTCGCTTACATTATGAGCTTCCCGAAGTTCTGTGATTTGAGCTTGCTGTTCCTGACGGGCTACAGTTTCGCTTGATTTAGATCTCTCGGACTCTTGTTTGTTAACAAGATAGTCTTTTTCTTTTCGCAACCAGTAAGCTTCTCTTTCAGAATCAGACATATCGTTAAAGATGTCGTTTTCTTCGAGTAGTTGCTCCTGCATCTGCTTTCTATATTCTACGGAATTTATGTTCATCAAGTCAAGAAGTTTGTCGAACCCTGCTAATGGGTGTCCTTCTCCATTCTGACCTGCTAATACTAATTCTCTAATTCCTGCCATGTGACCGGATAACTCTTCTATCTCTGTTTGGTATTCATCTCTTTCTACTTTGAAAGTCTCTTTTTCCTCACTAAGTTCAGTGAATTTCTTATCATAAGCTACTTGACCGCTATAGTTATCTCTTAGATCTTTAAGAGCGACTTTCTCAGACTTTCCGTTAATCTTTACATTTATTTGAGCGTCTTCTGGCACTTCGTAGGCTTTACCTTCCCTAAAGGCTTTAAGATTTCGTATTGCTTCTGCGCCATCTCCAGCATCTTTTGCAACATCGTCCTCTGGTGACTTGGCATCTCCGTCCTCATCTGACTTCTCAGACTTCTCATCTTTTGGATCAGATCCCTCCTTTTTTTGCGGAGTTCCCTTTTCTTCTTGGTCTTCAAGCAAGTTAACTTGGGAGTCTGGGTCGACTTCTTCGCCTTCCTTGGCTTGTACTGACGTTTCCTCTGCACTAGATCCTTCGTCTTCATCGTCAAAATTCTCCGAATTAGAGTAGTCTTCCATATCCGCAATATCGTCCGCGCTGTCGTCGAATGAATCTATGTCCGATCCGTCCTCTTCTGTGTATGGTCCTTCGTCAAATGTGTCTAATACTTGTGCTGTGCTCATTGGTTGTTCTCCTTATTGGTTGGCTTGGTCTGCTTTTTGTGCTGATTCTATATTTTTCTTTGCGTTATCCATTTCACCGGTATCTACTCCCTTTCCTTCTACATCTCCTGCTACTGGCATTGCGTTTGGCACTGGCGCCGGAAGTTCAAAGAAAGACGGGTAGTATGAAAGCATACTTACTTCCATAGCTAGTTTCTGATTCTTCTGCATTTTAATAAAGATCAATCCTTCAATAGTCTTAATATACTGATAGATTACCGCTTTTACGTCCTCTTCCGTAGTAGATATAAACTGATATGACTGAATAGAGTTGAACATCGACGTATAGTAAACTATTAAGTCGTGATGCATCTCTGGAGGTGCTACATCTTTACCTTGAAGCATACCGTCGAATATCATCTTAGCTGAGTCTAGGCTGAAAGTTGCTCTTTCTGTGAACGATTCTTCTGTCCCAAGATCTAGCATATTAACCACATCTTCCCTTCTAAAAATTGGATCTGTTTGTGTCATTGCGTTTAAATCTATGATCGCTGCGATTTTACCTGTCTTAGTGTCAGGAAGTGCAGACGTATTTTGGAATTGTACGTCGTAGATCTTAGAAAAGTCTGCATTCTTCATAGACTCGATCATATATTGGTTATTCTTACCTAAATATCTTTGAGTTCTATCGTCATCTTCCGTATAATACTGAGCCATAACTTGTATCATCATGCGGTACGTATCTAAAACTCTTCTTTTACGCCTTCTTTCATCAGGAGCCAATAATTGAGACTCTTGCTCATCTAAAAACCTTAAAGCTGAGTTAGCTGTAATCCCTTGAGGTACTTCACCTTGAGATACATCGTAGACTTTCATCTTTCTCGCCATTCTTTTAGCGTAACGATCTTGGATCGAAATACCATCAGAACTAATCGGATTGTTCTTAACTAGAGTAGGGGCTTGCATACCTTTATACTCAACTACGCTGAACTCATTGTTTAGATCTCTGAAATCTACAGCGCCTTTAGGAGCCATCCATTTCGGAGCTGAACCTAAACCAAGATCTCTAATATTAGATGATTCGATATTATTATATGCTCTTTGCATCTGTTCGATCTGACCGATTGTAGGTCTTCCCCATAATTCGTCTTCAATCTCAATATCTTTATCGATTGTTAATGGTAGTTTACCGTGATCGTATGGATATACTGTACGATCCAATAAAGAAGAATCAATATATTTAATGTATTCACCTTTAAAGAACTTAGTCGGAGGGTGATAAAAGTGACGAACCATAACCATATCTTCCGGTTGTTTCATCTCAAACGTATCGTAATCATAGTACTGTCTACTGTTAGGTTGAATATCTTTAGTAGGGTGTTCTGCTTTAAGCTCGTCGATATTAACCCATTCTACTAGGTCGACATGGTTTACACCTTGATTCATACCTTTTTTAAACCAAGAGTTCTTCCCGATCTCTGGAAATACTCTATATGGAGGAAGTGCCGTAGCATTTACATCTCCTATATTTACTCCACCTTCTATCTTAGCTAGAACTTTCTTAGGTAGTTGCTTACCTTTGTATATTTCCTCTAGCCTCTTTACTGCTTCTTTCTTAGCACCAAGATCTTTATCCCATTCTGTGAAAAGGAAAGAAGTACCAAATTTATATTTAATCTTATCTGCGTCACGGTGAGCTTTGTCTAAATCGATCTCATCTGCCCTACCCTTAAGTAGTTTCTCACAAGCTTTCGCTGTCATTTCGTCAGAAGTCTCGTTATTCCAGGGAATAGCTGAGAAGTTTGTACCAAATCTAGTCATCTGTGCGACTCTATGGTCGATAAGATCCATTACAAAGTTATCCACCATGCGTGGTTTTTTAGTGTTTATGTTTAAATCTAGTGAATAATCTCTAGTGTCTTGCTTTCTCCAATGGATACCTTTGTAAAGAGCAGCCCATCTTTTATATGCGAATAGGCGCGACTGAGATTTCTTCTCCATTAGGTCAAAGTTCTGGTTAAGCCAGTCTAGTGTACCTTTTGGATCTTTGTTCTCTCTAAATTGAAAAGGTTTCTGCTCTGTGTGATTACCTAGTTGTTCCGTAGAATCGAAATCATCAAAACTCTCATATCCCATTATTTATCCTTTAGATGTATTCGTCTTCTTCTTTAGTGTATCCCATAGAAGAGTCGTACTTTTGTTGTAATGTTTTCGGAGTCTTTTGTTGTCGATTACCTAGAGGCGTATCGAACTCTCCTTCGAAATCAGCTTCCTCGTCATCGTCATTTACGTTCGGATTATCTATAGGAACGTATTGCACTTGGTGAGTACTGTTCTTTAATCCTACTACAGTTGACCACGCTAAACAACTAACGAAAAGAGATACTATCCCGAACGCAAATCCACTAAGCGAAAGTCCCACTAGTATTCCTACTAATTCAATCTTCATATATCTCCTTGATGTTGAACCCGATCTGACGTTGGTTGCTCGTCTGACCGTTCTTATAATAATCGGGTATTTCACTACTACCTGTCAACAATTGACCTCTTCTCATATCATCATCTTCTTCTTTGTCTGGTTTTTTCAGCCATTTAGCGTCATACATCATAGCGTTCAACTTGTATCGTAAAGCATCTATGGCATGATCGTTCTTCTTAGGTATCTTACCGTTTTCGTCTTTACGGTAATTCACCATCTCCCACAATATACCTTTATTGTCTGAGAAACCTTTAAGGCAACGATCTGAGAAAATCATCTTATCTTCGTAAAGCATATCTTTAATCAGACCAAGACGAGCACCTTTATTCTTCATATCCTTAGTACATGGGTGAAGCCCACGATCGTAACGATCTAAAACCTCGTTGGCAAACCATAAAGCCGCATGATCGTAAGTACCTGTCCAGGCATCTTCATATCCATTAATCTCATTCATTATCTTTTGAGCACGTGGATATAACCGACCGGTACTTGTTTCAAGCGTAGAAGTCTCATATATACAATCTAATATAATAACTTCTTTCGTATATTTATTCATTACACCGATCGGAACTGCAAAACATACAGCAGATCCAGCATCATAAGTATCGTAGAACTCCCAATCCTTCGGGTGTTTCGCTATTCTCGCCATCAATTCTGCGTGAGGTTTTACATGCCTACTAGATCCTACGTATGTTTCTTTGTCATAATCGTAAGAAGGTAACTCAAGGTTAGGGAATAATGCTTTAGATCCTGATACCACGATCTCCGCATATAATTCTCTTTTCATTACGTCGTCGTCTCCACGACTTAGGTATTTCTCGCACTCTTCCACAAACTCTACATCAGTCTCTCCGTCCGGATAGATATGACTATTCATATAAGACGGACGTTGAAAGTGTTCACCATAACTTAGTCGCTTAAATGAGTTACCGATCTTTTCGTAGTAAGTCCCAAGCTCTTCCGGTGGTGTCCCGACTATCAATAGCGGAGCTTTCTTAACTCTTAAGTTTGGCTCCATCGCTTCGTTATATCTAGGATCGTGACTTTTAAATTCATCGTAAACCATAAAGTCTGGTTCAATACCATCAGCATTTGAATAGTTCTCCGCACCATCACACTTAATAAAGCTTCCGTTTTTAAACTTAAGTCTCATTTCAGCGTTATTCGGTCTATCTATATACTTGGCGTGTAACTCTTTACCGATCTTAGCTCTATGAGCCAACATTAAGTCAGACTCTCCTATCAATCTTCTAGGATTTAAAAAGAACTTCTGCAATCTCTGGTTATGCCATACCAATTCTCCGGCATGTTTCATCGTATCTGAGATATAGTAAATCTGAGAGTTAGGGAATAGAATCGCAAACATGTACATACAATAAATAGCAAAGTCCGTTTTACCGAACTTACGTCCACATTGTAGAAATACGTATCGCTTCCAATCCCTTAGTAGAGCTTTAGCTATCGGAGCTTGTCCTTGATGTGGACTCCAATAACTATGAATCTCTTGTTCTAATTGAAGCTGAAAGCGGAGAAAGTTTAACTTACGTTGTTTTAACTCCGCTTCAAGTGATTTAGATTTTATACTTGCTCACCTGTAATTGGGTGAAAACCTCTATGGTGTTCTAAGTGTTTATCCATAGCTTCTGTAAACTTATCTACAGGTGGTAGTGTTTCTTCAACAACTCGAACGTCCTCTTGTCCAACATCTGAATCACATTCTTCCGATCCGTTAGAACCCAGGGGATTCTCCTGTAGCGAAGCGTCTTTAGCATTAATGATATCAATTTTCTCATTAATAGAACTTACCAACATCTCTTTAGTAGCTTTAGATACATATTCCGCTTTAACTTCTTTAGCTATCTGATATAACTCTTTCTTGCTTAGCTCATCTGTTACTTTATCCATTTAATCCATCCTTGTTGTGACAATGTAGAAAGTCATCATATTTCAATACTACATCGAAGTGTTTGGTTGCTATCATCTCTAATACTCTTAAGTCTTTCACATCTGCCGGTGCAATGTCTATCGCCAATCCATACTTATGTTTCGAATCCCCCACTCCACCTACTTCCGTATTATGTGGGAAACATCTATAACCACTTCTAATCGTTAAAGGTTTATCGAACTCTAGCCTAGTTCCGGTGTAGGAAAATAATGTCTTTTCAACTACTAAGGTACGCTTGCAACCATAGTTAGTACACTGACAGTCAAACTCTGAACTATTCAAATGAGGTGCAAGTCTCTCTTTGCTACCTTTAAGTAAAAAAATAATAGCGGTCTTCTTCATACTTGAGTCCTTCGGTTAGTTAACTTTTATCTCGATTTTACAGAAAATAATAGTCTAGGTTCACTTTTGTCCCGATTTTACAAAAAATTCATAGGTGTTTGTTAGGTTCATCACTCACATCTCCATCGCTACTAGGGGGGTCTAAATCCTTGATATTACTTGAAGCTTCTATAGGACTCAACCTCATAGCTTCTTGTACCTCACGTAGGCTCATACCACTAGTATCAACTGACAGTATGTTGTTAGTTACTTCTATATGTTCTTCTTGTGTGTATTCCTTAGCATACTTACGTGACAGTACTTCAAGTGCCTTAACATTCGGAGCGTCTTGTATTGTTCTAACCTTACGCTTGATAGGCTTACCGTTATCATCTTCAGTTATATATTCGTCTGTTGTTTCCTCTCTCTTAGTCCCCTTGGCTAATGCTGTAAGACCATCGTCGATGATATTCTTCATACCAACTTGCCTAGATTCTTTAAGTATTCTATTAAACACTTCGTCTCTATTACGGTATCTATCAAGTGTAGTTGAGGCTATTCCAAGTAAATACGCTATCTTAGCATAAGTATGACCTTCCATTGCAAGCTTAATAGCTTCAACCCTTAAACTCGCTGAATACTTCTGAATCTTATTAGCCATAATCACCTTCCTTCTCTTTATAGTATAACCATTTTCATTACGCTGTAAAGAACTTACACTGTAAAGCCATAGACTATACCTATCAACATATAATCCTCATCGTATTTATCTATGATGCAAGTTAATTGAGATATAAACTTGACGATCTAACAACACCATTATAATTATACTTAATCGAATCAATATAAACCATAACAACGGAGCAATAGTTATGAATCCATTACACTTAACATTAATTAACATCTACCTAGACTACCTTAACAATTATGTATCATCTATTACTTATGCTAGGGCTAACTCACTATCTATAAATCAAGCTAGAATGCTAATAGATTTAGGTAGGGAATTAAACGAAGAATATGCTCAATTAAAGTTAAGCTTATAATGGCTAAGACTGACTACAGAGTTAAAAGTCCTAGCAAGTTCATATCACTAGCAAAACTAGAAGACTTACTACTTAACAATTGCATAGGTAACACTGGTCAAGAATATAACAGAGAAGAGGTTATCGACTTGATTAATCAGAAGCAAAGCCTGCAAGATATTAAGGCAAGTACCTCTGAACCTGTAGACGATGAGCAAGGTTATCAAGATTATTTAACTAGATATAACTTTCAATTAAAACAAGACATGCACAATAAAATAGACGAAATATGGTTATTGAAATTACTTAATAACCAACAATATTAAATGGAGATAAGAAACTATGAACACAACAGAAACAAACACATTTAATGCACTATTAAACACCAACGCAGTACTTTTTAAAGATATTGATACAGATTTAAAAGATATGTTTTTAAGATTCTACGGAGATGACGAGGTTGAAGAGTTAAAGTCTTACGATATTAACGATAAGCTAGACTATGACGGTAGCTTACACGAATTAATTGATGGTCAAATTGACATTTATAATCACGACTTAAGAGTTTGGGCAGTAGATAACTATTCATATGTTGAAGACGCAAAGAGTGAAGGTCTAACAGATGGTGATGATTTCCATAAGTCTATCCAAGCAGGACAATTCTTAAAGTATCAAGAAACTATGAACGATGAAATTGAAGATTTAGTTGATGCAATAAAAGAGGCTTTAGAAGAATAACAGTAAAATACTAATGCGGTGCGCCCTATGGATTTGGACTTAAAGAATCTAATAATACCATAACGCACTGTATAACTACAGGAATAAACATGTTTAAAAAGACCTTAAAAATAGATTACAAGGAAGTTAAGACGCTTCAAAGATCTATCAACTTAATACTAGATCATAGCACCAATAGGCGCAGGATTCATCAAGACGATATGCTTCGCTTAATGGTTGTTAGATCTGAGCTAGAAACTTTAAACGCTGAATATCGCAAGGAGCAAGAGAAATGAGTTTAAATATAACGCTTAAAATGGGTGAAACTTCAAAAAGAGAAGCTATTCAGATAATAAATAATACTACTGGGGAAACTATCTTAGTTGGGCTTTCACGTATAAAAGGAAAACAAGTGCGTATCAGACTAATCGACAATGACCATAACTTTAAGATCAATAGAATAGAAGATACTTACGAAGAAACAAGAGTAGATTACAAACCAGAAACAACACAGATAAACAAAAGAGCTTACGGAGGGCTAGAGTAATGAAAATACTAATCGCAATTATATTAATACTTTCAGCAGTATCATGTGGAAAGAAAAGAAATAAAACCAACAACTCTGTTGCTTCAACGTCTCAAGGTGCTTATTTAGAGTGTTCATACGTCCAGAGAAGGCTTCAATGCCTTGACTACGTAGATAACAAACCAATTCCACCACGTTTCTTTTATTACCGTCAATGTTATGACAACTACAGGGCTTGTCTAGCAAGTCACGGGCTTTAATATGGATAAGATCATAGGATTCATAGTGCTTGCCTACCTGGTGATTAATACTATCGTACTGGAGCAAACTATAAGAGACTACGAAGAGAATAGTATATCTAAAAAAGATTGTACTAAACTTGTAAAGGCTAACAATAGATTATGGAAAAAAACTGTAATCAATAAAATAATAAAGGATATTAAAAAATAACTCTTGAATAATCTCGATCCATGTTTGTCTTTTCAAGATGGCATGGATCGCATAATACCTGTAAATTATCCCACGAACAATAGACCTTTTTAATAAACCTTTC
>TARA_R110000744_G_scaffold97664_1_pt1 | contig 12310 bp, 5 predicted proteins | sample TARA_R110000744 | Tara Oceans TARA_R110000744 (sample SAMEA4398083) | marine metagenome | biome: Polar Biome; feature: [DCM] deep chlorophyll maximum layer (ENVO:01000326); material: water (ENVO:00002006), including particulate matter (ENVO:01000060) such as... | depth 36 m | reverse complement strand
TAGATTTTGAGCACGATTCATTTGGTGGAGGGACTGCTCCTGTAGAAACTAATGAACCTCAGAGTCTTCAGTTTACGTTTACTGTTCAGCAGCAATACAACAGTGTTTATGAGTGGGCGACAAGTTCAATAACAACGGGTCAATTAGGTACTTCATTGCCGGGTGGGAATATTCAGCCAATGGCAACAAGAGACCAAGGAAGTACAATGACGGATTCTTTTAACCGTTTATGGAAACCTGATTTAGACGGAACGGAACTAATATATCAAAGTGGTATATCTGCCGTTACACAGGCAATTATATTAGAAACGACACCGGGGTCTAACACAGTTACCTTCAAGTTTCCTGCAGTTCAATATGCATCACCTGACATTATAACACCTACAAATATTGTTACAGAGTATTTTAAAACCACTCTTATAGAACTTGGATATAATTCCTTAGGTGCAGGAGAAAGTCTACACAGTAACAGAGGATATGAGGTTGGTATTATTTATATGGATGACTTTAATAGGTCAACACCTGCTTTAGTAAGTCAATACAACACTGCTCATTTTTCTTGTGACGATTCTGATACACAAAATAGCCTTATTGCCAATATACCTACTTCACAGGTCGCACCGTTTTGGGCAGCAAATTATAAGTTTTGCATCAAACCCGACAGAGAAACTTACGAAACAATATACTCAAACATATTTTTCACTGACCCTGAAGATAGTAGCACATACTTTTTATTACAAGCTGAAAATGCTGCTAAAATAACAGAAGGTCAGAGATTAATTGTAAAGACAGACGTAGATGGAGCAACATCAGGTTGTGTATTTTCAACGGTATTAGATAAAGATGCAAAACAAAAAAACTTTATTGATATTCCGTCAGAAGCAGACCCAACAGAAAATCTACCTATACCGTCAGGGACTTATATGAAAATGAAAGCAAATTCATTCTCTACAGTTCAGGGCGAAAATGCAATTGTAGATTATGGGTGTAAGCAAACCACAATAAAGGGTGCCGGTAATTACCCTCAGGTAAACTATCACGTTAACCTAACGGGGGCAGACCCACTTATTGCAGGTTCTACTTATACAGATTACACTATACCTTCAGGTTCAAGAATCGTATTTGATATAGAAGTTGAAAGAAGAGGTTCAGGTAATAAGTGTGAAGGTAGAAGGTGGAATTTAGAAAAAACTGCAACTGCTACGCAGGACTATGATAATTTTTATGATTGGTTTGAAGGCGATAATGTTGATGATGTTTTAGCACTTGGTATTAGTAGTATTGGTAACCCGGGAAGTGGTTGTGATTTTGACACATCATATGAAGGTATGTTAACTTCTGCTACACTACCTCAAGATTTATGTACAATTTATTTTGGTTTTTATAGGAACCCAACATCGAATCAGTTAATTTTTATGAGCAGAGGTACAAGAGCCTGTGGTCGAAGTAAAAAAAGAAGGTCGAGAATAAAAGTTTGTATTACAGTATTTAGAGCAGAAAGCACTATAATTTGGGAAAGTGAACCTTTAGACTCATCACCTGACATTTGGTTTGAAGGGTCCAAAACATTTGGAATTGTTAAAGGCGATGACGTATGTAACTTTACTGTTGTCAATAATGATGGTAATGATGTTGTGTTTGATTATACAGACACTAACAATTTACCTCAACAAATATTAGTTCAAAACAATGTAAACGGACCTACAACGGTAAACTTTGCAGGGAAGTGTGGTACTGCATCAATTAGTGCATCTACACCTCCAACGAATCCGGCAAACGTAACTCTTAGTTCAGTTTCAATACCAACAGGAACACACCTCGGAAACATACAGAGTCAAGTATTTTCTTCAGGTCAACCTGCAATATGTGATACAGGTCTTTTTAATTGTTATGCTTTTGGAAACGGAGTTGAAAGTTATAAGGTAAGAGATAGTGCGATAGGGAAAGATTTTAATCTTGGGAATAGAGTTACGTCTACACAAGCTTTAGATTATTCAGAGGTAAATAGATTTTCAGATATAACATACAGTGGTATTTATAACGATGAATCTAATGTCAATAGACTAAACGAATTTAATGGAGGTCTACTTAACTTTAAACCTTTAGAAGAGTCTTTCGGTCCAATACAAAAACTTTTCGCAAGAGAGACAGATGTACTGACTCTGCAAGAGGATAAGATATCTTATGTATTGTCAGGTAAAAATATACTTAATGATGCAGGTGCAGGTAACTTACTTCAGTCAGTTCCCGAAGTGCTTGGAACACAGGTAGCAAGAATTGAAGAATTTGGAATTAGCCATAACCCTGAAAGCTTTGCACAGTATGGTGCAGATAAATACTTTTCAGATGCTAAAAGAGGTGCGGTTCTAAAACTAAGCGGAACAAGTTACGCAAACGATAGCCTTGAAACCATTTCAGGTTATGGGATGAGAACTTGGTTTAGAGATTTATTTAACACTCAGTTTGAGACTCAGAAATTAGGAGGGTTTGACCCTTATATGAATGAGTATGTAATTACATCTAATCAAGATTTAATACCAATTGACAAACAATGTCTTGCGTGTGGGATTTCTCAGCAAATGACGTTAAGTCCTCACAACACTTTTGATGCTTGTTTTGAAATGGGAGATGTTTTAGGTCCCGTAGTTGTAGCTTGGAATGTTACAAGTGTTAGTGGTACTTTTGATGTTGATGTAATATATAATGGCATAACAACTTCTGCCACGGGTCAGTCCGCAAGTGGTTCTTTAACTATACAAAAATCACTCGTTGGTGTAACTGAAGTAACAGTAATTATTACTTCAACTCAATCGGTGACTTTAAACTTAACCGTTCCTTGTCCTGAGGCTACAGAGATAACAGTAATTGAAGTAGTAGCTACATCGGCTAACGAAGCAGGTTTGAATATACACACACAATACAGATATGTTGATGGAACATTTATTTCTCCCTTAACATCTACTCTTGTAAACTTTGATTCAGGCTCGGGGAATCCGGTGGTTAGTTATTACAATACGGTAACAGGTCTGCAAGGTCAAGGCTCTATACCAACAACAAATTCAACAGTAAGAATGGTTTGGAATAAATTCCAAAATGATTCAGCAATTTGGGACAATCCTACTAATAAATTTAGATGGTTAAGAAGTGCAGATAATTTTGCAAATACTCCTCAGTCAATAAACACTTTAATACCTCAGTGTAATGTTTTAGCAACTGACACAACGGGTCAACCAAATGTTTACGAGGCTACTTTTACAATGCCTTCAGGTAATGCAGGTGATTACTTATATTTAGTGTGGGACTTAAGAAAACCTACTTTAATAGACTTGTGCTCAAGTGATAGTTTACTTGACTCTTGTTGTGGGTGTGAAAAAACTCCTATTTAATAAAATAAAATAATATGGCAAATTTTTATATAGACGGAACAACACTACAGAACTCAACTGCAGTATACACAGATGCTGCACTAAGCAACTGTGCTCCTGCTGCGTTTTATTCTGACGGTAGTATCTCAAGAGAGCAGGTGTTTTCAGGAAGCACTTGTCAATTGTTACCTCCTCAAGTATGTCCAAGTTGTGCTACTCCTTGTGGTACATCCATATCCGCATCAGGCGGTACGGGAGTGTACAGATTAGATATTGACTTAGGTGGAACGGCAACAGATACAGGTGCGATAATCATAAAGTTTGACCCTCAGAGTGTACCCGATGGAGTTATAGCTACATACAACGGAACTACATACAACAAGTTAAGTTCTCCGAACTTTGGATACTTACAGGCAAACAATGCAGGTACTCCTATTACAACAGTGGCAACTTACATTGGTTCCACAGGGTCTCAAGGACAGTGTCAAGCAGGTTCTATAGAGGGGACATATACCAACCTAACTGTTTTTACTTATTCAGGAAGCGGTTTTGTTAATTCAGGTCTTCAAGAAACTGTAGTTATTAATGCTAATCAAAATCAGTTAACCTCAAGTGCCCCGGGCAATTGCGTTATGGTTGTGCCAAAACCTAATGTATCACCAACAACAATTTCTATTGATGCTATTGGTCCTTGTGGTGGTACTGCTTGGAGTATTGACGTTCAGTGTCCCGTTAAAATACCACGTTTACTCGCAGGTAATGGAAATCGTGAGACTATTTGTTCGGCAGTTCTTGACCAATATGTTTATCACGTCCCTGTAAATAATTCGTCTTCTCAAGGGAATGTAAATATTCACGATTATATTTTCGCAGATGCAGATGGTTCCGCATCTGTTGCAGATGGTTGGTATTTACATCCTACAGGTTATATTTATGAAGTAACATTTGGAATTGTTGTGGCAAGAATAAATGATGCTTGTGATGTTATTACAGTAGATGATTGTAAAGGCGGTGGATTGTGGTCATTCAATGATAGATTTGGAACAAACACTGTCGGAGAAGTTATTAAATACAAAAGAATAGATTCGGTACAACAAGAAATTCCGTCAACAACATATTGCGGTACGATTTCAAGTATCGCTACAGGAGTAGCAACAAACGCACAACAAGAAGGGTTTATTGCAAGAGATTGTGATGACACAACGCATTGTCCATAAAAAATAAAATATGAGTCACGAAGTAGATAAAAACAAAAACTATACGGTAACGTATGACAATGGTATAAAAGGGTTCCCATCTTTCTATTCTTATTTTGCAGATTGGATGATTGGTATGAACAACTACTTCTATACATTTAAAGGGGGTAACCTTTATCGCCACAACACAAACACTATTAGAAACCAATATTATGGGGTAAACTATAGCAGTGTGATACAGTCGGTATTCAATGACATTCCTTTAGAAAATAAACTATTTAAAACAATTAACTTAGAGGGAGATGATAGTTGGGGAACTATACTTATTAGCGACCAACAAGATGATGGGTTTATATTAGCACCTTGGTACGCTAAAAAAGAAGGTGCTTATTTTGCTTTTGTAAGAAACGATGGAACTACTCCTGCTCAACTGAGCGAGTACGCTCTACGTTCTTTAAATGGGATAGGGACGAGTGCTAACATTGTGGTTACAGGTACAACAACAACAGTTTCTTTTCCTGTTACAATGCCAATAGGTAATATAATATCTGTAGGAACAACTCTTAACAACGATGGAGATATGCTTTATTTTGGCAACCCTAACCCAACATTATTGGGAAGAGTTATTCAGGTAAACCAAGACTTCCCTGCAGGTATAAACGAGATAGTGGTAGACAATACAATTGGTGCTCCGGCACCAACAACTACGGAATATATGTTATATATAAAAAACTCAGTAGTTGAGTCTCACGGTATTCTTGGACACTATGGTGTATTCACACTTACTAATAATAATACTGAGAAAGTAGAATTGTTTTCAGTAGAAAGCGAAGTGATGAAATCATTCCCTTAAATTTCTTATCTTTGTTGTCAATGATATTTGATATTAAAATACTCAAATCTAATGATTACGATGACACCCTTGTAAAGTGGTGGGAAGATTGGGGTTGGACACCTCCTCCAAAAGACTTCTTACCTGATGATGGCAAAGGTGGTATGATGATTTATGATGGTGAAACTCCGGTATGTGCAGGTTTTATATACCTCACAAATTCAAACGTTGCACTAATTGAGTTTTTGGTATCAAACAAAGAATATAGAAAGAAACCTCACAGGAAACAAGCGATGGGTCTATTAGTAGAAACACTAACCAACATAAGTAAAAATCAAGGAGCAAAGTATTGTTATTCATTACTGAAACACAAATCTTTGATGAATACTTTTGAGTCCTTAGGTTATGTTAAGGGAGATTCTAACACTTATGAAATGATAAAAAATTTATAATATGGCAGCAGCAACGGCAATAGCGGCAGTGGGGTTAGCGGTATCCGTAGGGAGTACTGTAGCTTCATTTTCACAAGCAAGTAAACAAAGAAAAGCACAAGAACAAGCAGAACTTGATGCTGATAAAGCAATGGCAGAAGCACGAGGGAAACTTGATGTAAACTTTGCCGAACAAATGTCTATTAAAAAAGAAGCTTACGATAACGAAAGAGAAGCTTTATTGGTTCAGGGTGCTATGGCAACCGAGTCAGGTATGGCAAGTGAAAGAGGTTCAGCTACAACTGCAGGTAGAGTATATTCTGCACAACAAGCAGGTCAAGCAAACGTAAGAGGTGCTATGGCAGATGAGATGACTAACATTGAAAATGCAATTATAGAAGAGGATTCAAGGCTTAGAGACTTAGATGTTTCTTTAGACTTAGAAGAGGTTGCAGGAAATCAATTAAAGGCAGCGAACGCACAAGAAGCGGCACAACAAGCTAAACAACAAGGAATACAAGGGATAATGAATTCTGCACAACAAGCAGCATCGTTTATTCCTTTATATGGTCAGAACACGGCTAACCAAAAGGCAGCAGTTGGAGGAATTGATAATGTAGATGCAGCAAAATTTGCAGCAGCAGGAAACGGAGCAACCTTTGCCGACCCTAATGCAATTTCAAATATGACTAATAGAGACTTTAGGTCATACAAGAGGAGCCTTACACCCGGTCAGAGCAGTATGATTTTTCAAAACGACCAATACGTTCAATCGTATCAAAACCCTTTTGCTACTTACCTTGGAAATCCGGCAGGAACACAATAAAAAATAAAGAATGGCTACAGCATATAAGTACGTTGAAAGGAATAATGACAATAACATTAATTGGGCAGAAGTTGGCAGCAATGTTAACAATATGCTTAATGAAGAAGTCCGTGTACGAGAGGAAAAGAAAGCCGCTATTGACGAGGCTTCTCGTGAATATCAGCGTGTACTTAACAATGTTCCACAAGGAGAAAATAGCGAGTTAAATAAATTTGCTATAGGATTTTCTGAAAAATTGCAGAAACAAATGTTAATGCAAGAAACTTTATTAAAGTCAGGTCAGCTTAATCCAAGACAATATACAATGATGAGAGCAAACATTACCGATGGAACAGACCAAGGTTTTAGTTTGCTTCAAGATTACAATGACGAGTACTCAGCTAAAATGGCACTGCTTGGTGATGATGTGGCTTACGGAGAACAACTATCAAACATTGACTTAGAGATTATGGCAAATGTTGAAGGGTTCTCTAACTTTAATAATTCAGAGTTAGTTATTAATCCTGAAACGGGATTAGTTTCTATGGGTAAACTCATAGAAAATCCTGACGACCCTTCCGGTCCTAAGATACTTGACCCAAACAGAAATAACTTGGTGTCAGTTCAAAACCTAAAGAACAGAATTAAAACTAAAATCACAAAGTATGATGTCGTTTCAGCAGCGAAAGATTGGACATCTACATTAGGAACTGATGTAGTTCAAACCGTTATAAATATGGGGACCTCGCTAAGTTCAGGTCAACTCAGAAAGATATCTGATATTAGAAACAGAGATGGTGGCTTCAATGATATGACTGATGAACAATTAGAAGCTACTGCGTTAGAGATGGGTGTTTTGCCAAGTGATTTAAAGGCATTAAGTCTATGGGATGAGTCAAGAAAGACTTGGGCAGAAAGCCAACTGCAGGGTAAGTCTTTTAATGGGGCATCTATATTGATGGACTTTAATAAAGCTACACCTGACGGACAAGTATATTCCACTACTTTTGACGAGGCAGATACATTAGATGCTAACGGTAAAAGAAAACAAAATATAATCTTATTGAAAAATGAGAATGGTCGTACAATTACAGAGATGACTGACGAACAAAACGCAGTTGCTGCAAGAAGTTTAGCAGCACAAGCTGAGATGCAGATAAGTACTATTGATGAGGTGTCTACTCAAAAAATGAAAGAACAATCAAGACCTGCAACAGTAACTGAAGATAATAATAAAAAGTTAGCTGAAGAACAACAAGCGGTAGTAGGTAACTTTGCTAAACTTTGGTATGGTAATGATACAGAAGTTAAAGAGGCAGAAGATTTCTTGAGAAGTCTAAATGATGACATTGTTTCTTTTGACAGAGATGGAGCATCAGTTGTTGTTGAATTTTCAAATGGCAAAACTGAAACGCTTTCATTTACAGATGATGCAGGAGCAGAAATAGACCAAGCATCATTCATAAAAGGTAACGTAAACAAAGTATTAGGAGCTGATACTAAAATAAAAGATGTAGATGCTACCCTTAAAAAATCTAAGTTCGATGATACGAGAGCGTTTAATGTGGACTCTGTAGGGTTTAGTGCAGCACAAGGTGAAGGAACTCAGGAGGCTATCAACGTAGCGTTCGATAGAATTGTAAAAGAAGAGAATCCTATCCCTAAAAACGCAATTAAAATAGATAACAAGAACGGTTCCGTTGCCGGTGTACAAGCATTTGTAAACTCTCTTCCGGGTCTTTCAGGTAAGTATACTGTAAGTGCAGGAGGATGGGGTACAGACGACTACGTTGTGATTAAAGATAAAGATGATAATATTGTATCGCAGAGTCCTGATTTTAGCACGAAACAACCACCTGATAGTTGGTGGAATTCTCTTTATGATTTATCGAAAAATAGCACAAACGTAGAAGAAAAAGGATTGATTGTTCAGGGTAAAAGAACAGTTACCAAGACCACAAGAACGAGTAAGAAACAAGGAGTAGTAAAATTAAACGGACAATAAGATGAACGAGAAGCTGCAAGAATTATATGCATATATAAAAGCACAAGGGGCAACTGACTTGTCACTTGAAGATTTTAATGCCGCATATAGCAATGACCCTTACAAAGCTAAGAGTGTATTTAACTTTGTTAAAGGTGAGGGTATGACTGACTTAAATGAAGCTGAGTTTTTTGGAGCATATTTTGGAGTAGAACAGGTAAAAAAAAAAGAAGAAACTCAACAGGAACAAGACGGTATGGATGGTTCTTTGGAAGATGGTTCTTCGGACTTGTCAGACATTCCTGAAATGCAGGAGTTTGACTTCTCCACATTTAACTATGACCCTTCAGCACCCGGTCCTGCGGTAGACACCCGTGAGGATGGATATAGAGACCCTATTCGAAACATAGGGATGTACCCTGAAGAAAGTCAGATTGACCGTGCATACGCACAAACGTTTGTAGACAACGACTTTACTAAGGCAAATATTTCTGAGGAAAAACCTGATTTAGATTTAAGAAAAAAACAAGAAGTAGCAGCGAAGGCAGAAGCCAAAGCAATAAAAAACGCTCAAATATTAGAAATAAAGCAAGACCCTATTTTTAAAAATGAAATAGCAAGGATAGATGCTGAACTTATAGGTAAGGAAGAAGAACAAGTTGTTCCTTTTTTAATTAAGAAATTTAAAAAGTACGGCTTTACATTTAGCGAATCAGGAATTGGAGACAATGTATCAGTTGTTGCACCTGATGGATTCACAAAGACTACAATAGATTTAGACCCTTACTTTTCAAGCAGCGAAAAAAGCGGAGCAAACAAACTAAAAAGATTTATAAAAAATAATCTTACAGGAGAAAAAGCACAACCAATTAGTTCCTCCGTTCAGAAAGCAATCAAGGCAAAAACAATGCGTGACGTTGCAATGAAAAATTCAGACGGTTCGGAATCAACCGTTAGAATGACCTCGTTTGAAGAAGATGGTAAGCATAAGGTTATGCCTATGCTACACCCCGTTGACCCTGACAATTACACATCAGATGCAATGTGGTGGCATCAAAACTTATCTTTTGATAAGGCTTTAGAATTATCAAGAGAAAGAAACGAGGTGTTTGAGTTTGATACCAAAGAGGAGGCAGAAGCATTTGCTCAAGGAAGTTGGAAAGATGTTTCAACTGCTGAGGCAGAAATAGAAAGTTATTATAATAGAAAAGGTCTCAACTACGAAACAGAGAGAAAACTATTATTTGATTATGAAGAAGCAAAATCTGATGAAGCCTTTTTAGATTGGGCACCATTTAGATTAACATCATTGTCTGCTGAAGACCAAGCACTATACGGTGACAAGTTTTATATTAACGGGAAACTAAGAGGTGACAGTAAAGACTTGTACTATGAGGCAGGACGTATAAAGATGACCTTACAGGACAAATATCTTGACGATAAGTCTATGAAGGTAAGAGAAGATGCTGATTTATTTCTTGAAAAAAGAAGACAACAAAGTATAGGTGGTGCTATTAAAGTAAACTTTGCTGCCAAAGAAGCAGAGGAACTTATCAGTCAAAAAAGTCAAAGGTACTTTGGTGTTGACCCAAGTGAATTATCATTGGTTGAACCAAAAGATAAAAGGGAAGAACAGATTGTAAAATCAATTCAACTTGAGTACGGTGCACAACAATTAAAGTCTAACATTGCCGCAGATGCATATGAAGATGCTACAACTTTTTTCGACTTGAAGTACGATAAATTTGCAGAACGAGAGTATGCAGAAAATTGGGATGGGTTTGTAACTTCTGTAGCAGAAGGTAACAATGTAGGTCAAGCAGGTGATTTAATTTTAGCCGCTACAATGTACCCTCAGTTTATGGGTGGTATAGACCTTGACGACCCTGAGTCTACTGCAAGAATGGCAGAGTCAATTGTACAATATATGAATGCTCAACCTGAGAAAAGGTCAAGGGTTATGAGTCGATGGGAGAAGACAACTAATATGGCTGAAAATTGGGATGTTATTTTAGACGACCCACTTGAGTGGATGACATCTTTAGCAGGACATAGTATCTCTATGATGCTTCCGTATGGTAAGAAGATAATACCTACTGCAGCAGTAACAGGTGCCGGAACAGGTGCAGCTATTGGAGCAACAGGTTTTGTTACAGGACCCGGAGGTGTGGTTACTACCTCAGCAGGTGCAGCAACGGGTTTAACTTGGGGTTTAAGAACAGGATTTGCGGCTACATCCTTAGCGATGGAATATACCAATGAAGTTCTTGCAGCTATTACAACTAAAGGTTATGATATAACCGACCCTAATTCTGTAGAGATGGCATTAAAGGACCAAGAGGTGTGGGACTTAGGTAAAGAACGTGGTTTAAAAAGAGGTATTCCAATTGCTATTGTAGATTTATTAACTGCTAAACTTGCAGGTAATCTTATAAAAGTTGGAAGAGTCGCAAGTGTTCCTGCAAGAGTAGGTGCACTTACTGCAGAGCGTATGATAGCTGACCCAATAGGTGAAGGATTTGGGGAATTAGCTGCACAAATAAATGTTGGTGATGAAATAAACATCAAAGAAATTATGGCAGAGATGGGTGGTGCTATGGGTAATAACACATCCAATATGAGCATTAACCTTGCCCTCCAAGCAAGAAGCAGAAATAATGTAGAGTTAGCATCAGGCTTTACTGATATTAAGTTTATGTCTGAGGAGTTGTCTTCAGGCACTAAGATTTCTACTTGGGCAAATAATATGGAAAGTCTTGGTAAGATTGACCCTGAAATGAATCAACGTATTCAAATGAACGTTGGGTTAAGAAGAACTGCAAGAGAGTTGCTTAAAAACACAGGAGCGTTTCAAAGATTAAAAAGAAACGGAGATGTAGAGACAAGGGTAATGGAACTACTTGCCGCAAAAGAAGAGATGACTTCTACCACAAATAGAAAATCAATATTTAGCGATAAGGTTTCAGAAATAAACAAAGAGTTAGCTGACATAATTACAACAAGAGAACTTAAACCTTTAAATGAGCAAACAATTCTTGCAGGTGAAGGGGTGTTCTCTGTTGGGGAACAGTCAAACATTAGTGATGTTAGAGAAGGATTGGCATCTTATAAAATAAAGACAAGCCGATTTGGCAGGGTAAAACAAGTAACGAAAAATGAGTTTCTTGAGTTTATTAATAATATGTCTCCCTACGAGTTGACTCGTATGAGTGCTACAATAGACAACGATGACGAGGTTGCTCAATTGGTTGCCAATAAATTAGCCGAAGCTAACATAAACGAGAAGCGAGGTACTGAGAACAGTGGCACTCAAGGTACTGAAGGTACTCAAGGTACTGAAGGTACTGAAGGTACTCAAGGTACTCAAGAAGAAACCACAACGACTACAGAAGAAACAAGCATTGTTCCAACGGCTACAGAAGAAACGGGTGTTGTTACAACAACTACAGAAGAAGTGTCTTCAAAGACACAACCTCAAATAGAAGGACGAGCACCAAGACAAATAGAAAGGTCTAATAATGTAGAGTCAAAAGATAATACGTCTGTAACCGTTCAGGAGTCTGTAGATTTTGAGGAGTCACTTAAACAAGAAGAGTCAGGCAAGAAGCCTAAGGTTGATTTTAGAACAGAGATAGAAGAAACCACTAATGAAACAGAGACTCAAGAGGCTGAAGATGCGGTAACAAATTCTATTAAT
>TARA_R110000744_G_scaffold60565_4_pt1 | contig 12340 bp, 9 predicted proteins | sample TARA_R110000744 | Tara Oceans TARA_R110000744 (sample SAMEA4398083) | marine metagenome | biome: Polar Biome; feature: [DCM] deep chlorophyll maximum layer (ENVO:01000326); material: water (ENVO:00002006), including particulate matter (ENVO:01000060) such as... | depth 36 m | reverse complement strand
GTATATGACACCGGATAGACTACAAAGAATTAACAGCATGTTAGATCAACGTCAGCCTGATTTAACCGTTTGTATGGAAGGCGTGCACAAAACCCATAACTTAGCCGCTGTCGTTCGTACAGCAGACGCCATCGGTATTAGCGATGTGCATGCGGTATGGAAAAATGAAACCATGCGGCTCTCTGGTGGCAGTGCTGCAGGCAGTCAAAACTGGATAGATGTGCATGATTACAGTAAGACCGAAGATGCAATCAACGAATTAAAAAAACAAGGCATGCAAGTATTGGTAACTAACTTATCAGATACTGCTGTCGACTTTCGTGAAATTGACTATACCAAACCAACAGCTATTATTCTTGGACAAGAAAAATTTGGCGCTTCGGCAAAAGCACTTGAAATGGCCGATCAAGATATCGTGATTCCGATGGTAGGTATGGTGCAGTCATTAAATGTCTCTGTTGCTTGTTCTGTTGTGTTATATGAAGCTCAACGCCAACGTCAAGCGGCGGGGTTATACCAACAACCAAGAATAAGCCATCAACGCCGTCAACGGATATTGTTTGAAGGTGGCCATCCTATTTTTGCAACTGCCTGCCAGCGCAAAGGCTTACCCTACCCTGAAATCGATGACGATGGACAAATTGTTGCATCAGAGCAATGGTGGCAGCAAATGCAAATGACTCAAGATGCTTGGAAGAAGATCGACGACGAATAATCAAAAAACTTACAGCAAGGGAGCCTGCGGTGTCTCGCCCAATGGAAGCGTTATCTAATTTAGCCCAAATTCCAGTCACTACCTTAAAAGGCGTTGGCCCAGGTATGGCAGTTAAGCTAGAAAAAGTAGGTTTAGTCTCACTGCAAGACTTACTATTTCATTTACCGCTTCGCTACGAAGACCGCACACGTGTAACTGCTGTTCGTGATCTCATGCCCGGTATATTCACCAATATCATTGGTGAGGTCACGCAAAACGAGATCATACAAGGTAAACGTAGAATGATGCTAGTAACTATCAATGATGGTACAGGTAGCATCAATCTGCGTTTTTTTCATTTTTCAGCTAGCCAAAAAAATAGCTTAGCTATTGGGCTGAATATTCGCTGTTATGGTGAAGTTAATCGCGGTATGCGTGGTTTTGAAATGGTGCATCCAGAATATAAAGCGCTAGATCAAGATCAACCCTTAACTCCTGCAGAAGAAACCCTGACACCAGTCTATTCAACTACCGACGGTTTACGGCAAATATCTTTACGTAATTTAACCGAGCAAGCTTTAATCCGCTTAAAACGCGGCCATGTAGAAGAATTATTACCCGCGGAAATTAGCCATCAACAATACTCTTTAGCTGAAGCATTAGCCTTAATTCATCGACCTCCTCCAGATACCTCAGTTATTTTAATGGAAGAAGGCAAACATCCGGCGCAGCTAAGATTGATCAAAGAAGAGTTATTAGCCCATAATCTCAGCATGTTGAAATTAAGAGCCGCTAACGATCACCACCCAGCAGTAGTTTTGGCAACAGATACACAACTAGAAAAAAGCTTTTTGGCGTCATTACCATTTACACCCACAGGAGCACAAGCAAGAGTTACTGCAGAAATACGTACCGACTTACTCAAACCCGTGCCTATGATGCGTTTAGTACAAGGTGATGTTGGTTCAGGTAAAACACTGGTTGCAGCATTAGCCGCGTTAACCGCTATTGGCCAAGGCTTTCAAGTTGCTTTAATGGCACCGACAGAGATATTGGCTGAACAACATGCGATTAATTTTCAAAAATGGTTTGAGCCGCTTTCCATTTCGGTAGGCTGGCTGGTCGGTAAAACCAAAGCCAAAGCAAGACGCAATGCCTTAGAGCACATTGAGAATGGCAATATGCAAATGGTCATTGGCACCCATGCATTGTTTCAAGAACAGGTAATATTTAACAAACTCGCACTGATTATTATTGATGAACAACATAAGTTTGGTGTCCATCAGCGTTTATCATTACGTGAAAAAGGCGCATGGCAAGGCAATTATCCACACCAGTTAATTATGACAGCCACACCTATTCCTCGTACCTTGGCAATGACAGCTTATGCAGATTTAGACACCTCAGTAATTGATGAATTGCCACCAGGTCGAACGCCTATTACCACCATAGCGTTACCAGACAGTCGACGAGATGATGTCATTGAACGTATTCGTCAAGGTTGCACAAACGACAGCCGTCAAGCCTACTGGGTTTGTACCTTGATTGAGGAATCTGAGGTTCTCCAATGCCAAGCTGCTGAAGATACCGCTGTACACTTGCAAGAGCAGTTATCCGGATTAAAAATAGGTTTAGTACACGGTCGAATGAAAGCCGACGAAAAACAAGCCGTAATGGAGCGCTTTAAACTTGGCGAACTCGACGTGTTAGTGGCAACAACCGTAATCGAAGTGGGCGTTGACGTACCCAATGCTAGCCTCATGGTAATTGAAAATCCTGAACGCTTAGGCTTAGCACAACTACATCAATTACGTGGTCGTGTCGGTCGTGGTTCAGTCGCCTCTCACTGTGTATTAATGTACAAAGCTCCGCTGACTAAAACGGCTACTAAACGCTTGAATGTGCTAAGAGAAAGCAACGATGGCTTTGTTATCGCACAAAAAGATCTAGAAATTCGCGGGCCTGGCGAATTGCTCGGAACCAAACAAACGGGTTTAGCTGATTTAAGAATTGCGGACCTACAGCGAGACGCTCACTTAATACCGGAAGTGCAGCAGCAAGCCCACCTGATATGGCGACAGTACCCAGAAAAGGCTAACGCTTTGATCAATCGTTGGCTAGCAAATCGTGAAAAATATTCTAACGCTTAAAGCTGAAAACCTTAGCTATGACTTAACCCATTAGAGATCAAGTATCAGGGCACAAAAAGTAACAAAAACGGCCCTAAATATCACTTGTTAACAACCTTTATTAAACCTGAGTTGTGTTTAATATCTACCACCTTGTTCGGAAGTGTTAATTAATCTAAAAAAATGCGGTAAACTAGCAGTAATTTTAGTTTAAAGCGAAACCATGATGTCTGCACACGATCAAAATCATCCAATTAACAACGACAACAGTGAAGAAGCCACCACTCACTTTGGTTTTCAAACCGTCGAAAAAAATGAAAAAGAGTCGAAAGTTGCTAGCGTATTTCATTCTGTTGCACAGCAATACGATGTGATGAATGATTTGATGTCATTTGGTATTCATCGCTTATGGAAACGTTTTACCATCGACGCCAGTGGCGTACGTCCAGGCAACAAAGTATTAGACTTAGCCGGTGGTACCGGTGATTTAACAGCAAAATTTTCTCAACTTGTTGGCCGCGAAGGTAAAGTTATACTCGCTGATATTAATAGCTCAATGCTGAATGTTGGTCGCGATAAGTTACGTGACCGTGGTTTAGTACAAAATATTGAATATGTACAAGCAAACGCTCAATATTTACCGTTTGAAGATAATACTTTTGATGTGATCACCATAGCGTTTGGTTTACGTAATGTTACCGATAAAGATATGGCTCTACGCTCTATGTACCGTGTACTTAAGCCTGGTGGACGTTTGTTAATATTAGAGTTCTCTAAACCTGAGCATGAATTAGTTAATAAAGCCTACGATTTTTATTCTTTTAATATCTTGCCTAAAATGGGTGAGTTAGTGGCAAAAGACGGTGAAAGCTACCAATATTTAGCAGAATCTATTCGCATGCACCCTGATCAAGAAACACTGAAAAACATGATGGATGATGCAGGTTTTGAACAAACCAGTTATAAAAATTTAACTGGCGGTGTCGTTGCGCTGCATAAAGGTTATAAATTTTAATCGTATGCGTCAGACTATCAGTCAGCAACTTATGTTTGCTCAGGCCTTAAGCGCGCTGCTAGAAACCGTTATTAATCAGTTTCTGCGCTATAACTTGCACGGCACAAGGGCATTAAAACCTTTATCTGGGAAAACACTGACGGTGAAACTTGCAGAATTACCGTTTCCATTAAGCTTTACCATTAGCCATGAAAAAGTACATGTAACTACCAGTGATGAGCATAATGATTGCTGCATAATTACCAGTATCAGCACGTTAATTGAACTAAATAAAGAACAACAACTTACTGATTTAATTAAAAACGATAAACTCGATATTCAAGGTGATCTAAAAGTAGCTCAGCGTTTTTCCGAGATTGCTCAAACTCTTGATATTGATTGGCAAAGTGAGTTAGCCAAACGTATTGGTGATATTCCTGCCTACAAGTTAGGCGAGCTAGGTCGCCAGTTAATAAAAAAATTAAACTTTGCGTCTCAACAAATTCAAGCCGATGCCAGCGAATGGCTAGTTCACGAAAAGCGACTGATGGTAACAGCATCTGAAATATCTTATTTTCGTGATGATGTTGAACATTTAGAGCAACAAGCTCATGTTGTAAGCCAAAAAATTGAGCAATTAATCAATCAACAAAGCAAAAAATCATAAGGTCCTGCGGTGAGTAGTAAGCGTTTATACAAAATAGTAAAAACATTTCTTCAGTACGGGCTAGACGAGCTTGTACCGAAAAAGTACCTGCCGTGGTACATGAGAATTGTACGCGGCTCATTGTTTTGGCTTAGAAACAAGCATAAAGATAAAACCAAGGCTCAGCGCGTTCGACTCGCTATAGAGTCATTAGGTCCAGTATTCGTTAAATTTGGCCAAATGCTATCAACCCGCCGAGATTTATTGCCCGATGACTTCGCGCGAGAATTAACTTTATTACAAGATAAAGTGCCGGCATTTTCAGGCGAAGATGCACAAAAGATAATAATTACGGCGATTGGCGCGGAAATTTTCGCTGAGCAGTTTAAAGATTTCGATTTAATCCCGTTAGCATCAGCTTCTATTGCCCAAGTACACACAGCTACCCTGTTAGGGCAAGATGGCGAGCAAGAAGTGGTGTTAAAAGTACTACGACCCAACATTGAAAAAACCATTTTAGCTGACATCAACGTAATGTCTGTATTTGCCAAAATTGTTGCCCGTTGGTTACCTGACGGGAAGCGTTTACGCCCAGTTGAAGTGGTAGCAGAATATAAGAAAACCATTTTAGAAGAATTGGATTTAAACCGTGAAGCGGGTAATGCCATTCAATTAAAGCGCAATTTCAGTCAAGGTCGAGCTAGTGACAAGGTACTTTACGTCCCTGAAATATATAGTGAGTACAGTTCCAAAAACGTCATGGTAATGGAACGTATTTACGGTATCGGTGTCGGTGAAGTCGAGACATTACAGGCAAAAAATATTGACATGAAACTGCTCGCTGAACGCGGTGTTGAAGTGTTTTTCACGCAAGTATTCCGTGACAGCTTTTTTCATGCTGACATGCATCCAGGCAATGTTTTTGTCGATGCAACAAAGCCACTAGATCCTACTTGGATTGCGATTGATTACGGTATTGTCGGTACCTTAAATCGTGAAGACAAGCGCTATTTAGCAGAAAATTTTGTCGCATTCTTTAACCGTGACTATCGTAAAGTGGCACAATTACATGTTGATTCAGGCTGGGTACCCAGTGACACTAGTGTCGACGAATTTGAGTTTGCTATTCGCACAGTTTGCGAGCCTATATTTAATAAACCCTTATCTGAAATATCATTTGGCCAGGTTTTAGTTAACCTTTTCAATACCGCTCGCCGCTTTAATATGGAAGTGCAACCTCAGCTAGTGTTACTACAAAAAACGCTGCTCTATATTGAAGGCTTAGGCCGACAGCTCTACCCTGCTTTAGATCTATGGCAAACCGCCAAGCCATTTTTAGAAAATTGGGTTCAAGAGCAAATGGGCATAAAAGCAGTTTATAAAAAGGTCAAAGAGAACTTACCCTTTTGGAATGAAAAACTGCCGGAAATTCCAGATTTGGTCTACGATTACTTAAAAACTAATCGCGAAGCTCAGCGTCAGCAATTAATGTCACTGAAACAAATACAGCTGCAGCAGCAGCAACACAGCAAGCAGATGACAAAATTGGCCATTATTGCCACACTCGCCATTTGCTTGACCATTAGCTTTACTTAAATCGTTAGCAACTTGCTATCTATAGCGCCAAAATTTAATACTTAGCGTTAAGTCTAAGTGCTAAAATAGATTAATTAAACAGGAAAAAACATGACTAACAACGAAGTTTTACATCACATTCGTTATATATTTACCCTAAGCAACGAAAAATTATCCGCTATTTTTCAACATGCTGAGTGCCCAAAAACCGATGAAGAAATTAACAGTTTTTTCCGTAAAAATGGTGAACCATCTTTTACTCGTATCGCTGATAACCATTTAGCGAGTTTTCTTGATGGCTTAATAATAGAGTATCGTGGAGCAAAAGAGGGTGCGCAAGCGCAGTTGGATCAGTCAGTAAATAACAATATCGTCTTTAATAAAGTGAAAATTGCTTTAGCATTAAAAGCTGAAGATATTATCACCTTGCTCGACTCGGCTGAGTTAACCTTAAGTAAGCATGAGCTCAGTGCCTTTTTCCGTAAACCGGAGCATAAGCACTTCCGTACATGTAACGACGACACGTTACTGAAATTTTTTAATGGTTTACATCTACAAAACCGACAAGCTATTTTAGAAATAAAAGAATAAAAATAACGACAATAAAGCTAGGTTTTCTCAGACCTAGCTACCTTTCTCTTCAACTGATTTAGCTTCAATCGCTTCCTTTGTAACTTCTGTCTCTGCAACCACACGATTTCGGCCACTATCTTTCGCTAAATATAGCGCAGCGTCTGCTCGGCTAATCCAAGCTTCTGCCGTCTCGCCAGCATGATATTGTGAAACACCAATAGAAACTGTTAAAGAGATATCTTCAGCAAAAGTAGATTTTTCGATAATAATCCGTAACTTTTCTGCTATCTGCTTAGCCTCAGATAAGTCGACTTTTAACGGTAGAATAATAAATTCTTCACCACCATAGCGATAGAGATCATCTAGAGATCTAGTATGTTTTTGTATCAAACTGACTAATTCCACCAGTACTATATCGCCATTAGCATGACCATAATTATCATTAATTTTCTTAAAATGATCTAAATCTAATAATAGTAATGAAACTTTCGAAGCCTCTCTTTTTTGATCAGCTAGAATTTTCTCAAGTTTTTTATCTAAAGCGCGACGGTTACCTGACGAGGTTAACGGGTCAATACTCGCTAGCAATGCTAACTTTTCATTTGTTTTGTTGTAATTATTAAAAATAACATAAGAAAATAAAGCCGTTAAAAACAGTGTAAGTGTAATAGTTAAAAATTCTAAAACATTAGAAACGGGAAATAATATGATGGCAATGAGCAAAATAGCAATGAAGCATATTATGCCGGCCGCCCGAGCAGGTAATATGTAGTAAAAAGCGATCATACAAGGGTACAACCAAAATAAATGAGACTCGCCGCGAATAGCAACAATAGTCACAATAGCGACAGCAAAGAAACTAGAAAGCCAAGCTTTAGCGGTATTAACTTTCCGAGTACGATATACAAAAAGAAAAAAAACAGCCGTTACAATCACAAGTGAGGCATCAATCAACGCCATGACCATATCACCATCAAGCCAACGTAAATATACAAATGGCGAAATGGTAATAACCGCAAACGCACTTAATATCAGTAGCATTTTTTCTGTTGCAGACCGTTTTGTCATTGCATATTCCTAATAAGCTGACCTTTCCTATAACTTGATTAATGCTAATTGAAATAACTATCAAGCTTAAATATAGAAAAATCTAGTTTGAAATTCAGATAGATAATATGAATCCAATGACAGTCTATATTATTTTTTATGCTTTAGCATCTCACGTAAATTTGCGACTCCCATCTTAGCTGTTTCTTGCTTTTTTTCTATGCTCTGCTTGGTTTGTGTTAGTTCCCAGCTTAAATCATCTTGTGGTAGTTCATGTAAAAATCGACTCGCTTCAGTGCGAGACACTTCACCAAACTGTCTACGCTCTCTTGCATAAGTAAAGATTAATTCTCGCTGTGCGCGGGTAATGCCTACATAAGCTAAACGACGTTCTTCTTCTACATTACCTTCATCCATACTGGTTTGATGCGGTAATAAACCCTCTTCCATACCAATTAAAAATACATAAGGAAACTCGAGGCCTTTAGAGGCATGCAGTGTCATTAATTGTACTTGATCAGTATCTTCTTCATCTTCATTTCGCTCCATCATGTCGCGCAAGGTAAGTCGTGTAACCACTTGGGCTAAGGTCATTGGCTCTTCATCGTCTTCACCTTCGAGCATTTGGGTAACCCAGCTAAACAATTGCGTGACGTTCTTCATGCGCATTTCCGCCGCCTTTGCGCTCGGTGAAGTGTCGTACAGCCAATCTTCGTAGTTAATTTCCCGCACCATTGAGCGCAATACTGCCGATGTTTCACCGCGTTCGGCATGATCAGCGGTCTCTACCAACCAACGAGTAAATCGTTGCACACTGATCAAACCGCGACCCGTTAGGTGTTGCTCTAGCCCTAACTCGAAACTGGCGGCAAACATACTAATTTGTCGCATATTTGCATAACTGCCCAATTTTTCTAACGTTGTTGGACCAATTTCTCGTCGTGGTACGTTCACAATACGCAAAAAAGCGTTGTCATCATCAGGGTTAACTAACACTCTTAAAAACGCCATCATATCTTTTATTTCAGCGCGTGAGAAAAACGAGGTACCGCCATTAATTTTATAAGGTATTCTGTTGGTCATTAAGGCTTTTTCAAGCAAACGTGATTGATGATTACCACGATACAAAATTGCGTAATCTTTGAATTTACTTTTGTTTAAAAAGCGATGTCCAATTAATTCACCGACAACTCGCTCTACCTCATGATCTTCATTTTTAGTTTGCAATACACGTAATTCAACACCGTAATTAAGCTCGCTAAACAACGCTTTATCATAAACATGCGGGTTATTGGCAATTAAGGTATTGGCACACTTTAGAATACGCCCGCTAGAGCGATAGTTTTGCTCAAGTTTAATCAACTTAAGATTGGGGTAGTCTTCACCTAATAACACTAAATTTTGCGGCTTAGCACCACGCCATGAGTATATTGATTGGTCATCGTCACCCACAACCGTTAATAAACCTTGCTCGCCGGTTATTTGCTTTACTAACTCATATTGGCTGGCATTCGTATCTTGATATTCATCTACCAGCATATACTTGATTTTTTGCTGCCAGCGCGTACGCACTTCTGGATAATTGCGCATTAATAACGTTGGAATTAAAATCAAGTCATCAAAATCTAGCGCGTTGTATGCCTTCATATGCTTTTGATACATGGCATAAAACTCAGCATATTGCAGGGCATCTGCATCACTGGCTTGTTTAATGGCAGCATCGGGCAGTAACAAATCATTCTTCCAATTTGAAATCATCATTTGGAGCTTGCTGATTAAGTCTTTATCACCATCAAGCTGCTCTTGGGTGAGCTCTTTCAATAACGCTAAGCTGTCTTGGTCATCAAATAAGGTAAAGCCGGGTTTGTAGCCTAAAGTTTTTAATTCTCGACGAATAATATCTAAACCCAAAGAGTGAAACGTACATACCGTTAACCCCCTTGTTTGCGACTTATCCATCATTTTTACTACACGCTCTTTCATTTCACGTGCGGCTTTATTGGTAAATGTTACCGCAGCGATATTCTTCGCTTTATACCCACAATTTTGAATTAAGTACGCAATTTTCTGACAAATAACCCCAGTTTTACCACTGCCCGCTCCCGCTAATACTAAGCATGGACCTTCAACATATTTTTTTGCTTCATTTTGACCTGGGTTTAATTTCATTGCTGCGTTGTAACTCAATTGATGGATAAGATAATCGGAGATAGATTTTACCTGTTTTTATGGCAAGACAACATCAACTTTCACCTGTAGTAGTTAATTTTTACAAGCTTTAATCGAGAAAATATTATCAATGTAACTGAGATTGGTTACAATAACGCTATAGTTTACCAATTAAGAAGCTGCAGATGATCAACGCAAAAAAAATAGAAGAAATAGCCAAACAAGTAACTGATTCAATTCCTGCGGGATTAAAAGATTTTGCTAACGAAATGGAAGATAAAACTAAAGTGGTTTTGCAGCGTAAACTGTCTCAACTTGACGTAGTTACACGTGAAGAATTTGATGTACAAACGCAGGTGTTAATTAAAACACGCGCTAAATTAACTGACCTTGAAGAAAAAGTTGCCGCACTTGAAGCCAAGCTAACAGCCGAGTAACTAACTAAATAAGGCCTTAGGTAAAAGGCCTTATTATCAAGTTAACTTATTGAATACGCATGGGTTGTAATTTTTTATACGACAAACAGCGCCATAACCATTCTAATGGGCCAAAAGCGTAATTATTAAGCCACCAACGTGAAAATAACAGTTGAAAAACAATAATAGCAAAAACAATTAGCATTTGTGGTGCCCGAGATATTTCACCAAAATAGCCGCCCGCATAACCATAAAATATACTGGTTAAAATGACTGAATGCATAATGTAATTGGTCAGTGCCATTCTACCCATAGGGGTAAATACAGCAAGTCGACTTTGCCACTTTTCATGCGTTAGCAAGCGCATAATCAAGCCAAAATACCCTACCGTCATAACAAACTGACCAATAAAGAATAATGTTTGCCCAACGCCCTGCAATAGCATAACTTGATTCGCCACTGGATGTTGTGCCACAAGCAAGCCACCGGTTTCCAGCACCGCGCCCAGACCAACACCAACATAGGCCATAATTTTAAATGCCGATGCATGCTGTTGATAATTTTTCATCACGCCGCTAGACACTAACCAGTAACCTAAGATAAAAATGGGCAAAAGCATGGTTAGCGTAAAAGGGATGCTAAACATTAACATAAACAAAGTAAAATTAAAACGATGCTCCGTTGCCTGCCAGTAGCTAGCTTGTGTAAAAGCACGCTCTTCTTTATCGACTTCTAGTTGCATTTCAGCCTGCTGAACCACCATAGCTTGCGCCTGCTGTTCCATGAATTCTTCATCAGAAAGCTCGACCGGCTCTGCTGTAACATCAGTGCTATCAATTACCGCCACGTCATCATTAGTGCCTGCCTGTAAGGTACTATCAATCTCACTTTCAATGTCACTTTTAACCGCTTCTATTTCAGACATTTCTGATTCTTCAACAAGTAGTTCAGTGGCTGCTACTTCTGCTAAAGCTTCACTTTTTTGCTGTGCCAATGTTTCATGGGCTAATTTGATTACCTCAACACGCTCTGATAATTGAATTTGCTCATGCCACTGGTTCGTTAAATCTTCAGTATCATTAAAGAGCCCAAAACCGATACCGGCCAAAAGCGACATCACAATAGGTACTGATAACCAAACGACAGATAGTTTGAAAAATGATTTTGGATTGTCATATTTTTTAAAACGCGGTTTTTTCAGTAGCGTTACCCAGCCTAAAAGTAAAAGACCTGCAATACCATAATTATGCAGAATATCGCCGCCCCATAAAAAAATCATATGGAGTAAACCAAGCACAATTAACGCTAGCATACGACGTGAAAACCATGCCCCGAAAGGTCGTTCTGCGGCTTTCGCTCTGATCAGCATAACCGCAAAGCCCATGCCGAATAACAACGCAAATAATTTGTAGAACTTCCCTTCCACAAAACAACGAATTAACCAGCCAACGGCGTGATTAAGCCCGGTTAAACTCGTGTCTTGACTCCCTAAACTCACAAGTGCGCGATTAAACCACTCAATATTCATTAAGAGAATACCAACCAATGCTAACCCCCTAAGGATATCCATAGCATCAATACGTTCGCTAATAGTAATTGGGGCTAAGGTTTCAATGATCGGCGTTGCGGTAGTGACTACTTCTTTCTCATTACCTTGATTGTCTGACATAAACTTCCCTTTATATTTTTTTATTGTTTTTATTTTTTCAGCTTATGCAATATAAATCATTTAGCAAAAAAAAAGCAGCTTAAAGCTGCTTTTGTTAAATAAAAGGTGTTATCCACATACTATTATTAGGTTAGAAAAGTCTGATAAGCCTTATTATCTGTTTCTTCTTGCCACTCATAATCTAGTGCTTTTAAGTGGGAAAAAAAGTTAATTTCCAGCGCTTTTTTCACTTCAAAGCCAGCTAATACTTGGCCAAATGCTGCACCGTGATTTCGATAATGAAACAAAGTAATATTATAATGCTCACCAAGGGTATCTAAAAATTTCTCTAGCGCGCCTGGATATTCAGGAAATTGAAAGCGAAAAATTCGTTCCTTGGCCGACAATTCATTTTTACCGCCAATCATGTATCTAACATGTAGCTTAGC
>TARA_R110000744_G_scaffold133606_1_pt1 | contig 12351 bp, 27 predicted proteins | sample TARA_R110000744 | Tara Oceans TARA_R110000744 (sample SAMEA4398083) | marine metagenome | biome: Polar Biome; feature: [DCM] deep chlorophyll maximum layer (ENVO:01000326); material: water (ENVO:00002006), including particulate matter (ENVO:01000060) such as... | depth 36 m | reverse complement strand
AGTATACCATATCTACTGTCACTCGATATCGTAGCTTGGTTAACAGCTTCATTGGAAGCCATGAAAGAAAAACCTGACCTACGATTCTTCAAATAACACATTCCGTAGCTACGGTGATCCGCCTTGCAAGCTTCCCAGAAAATATAGAATAATCTATTAGCCTCTCTGAAGTCTGCTCTTCCTACATCTATCTTTGCCCATTGTAAGTACATATACTGAGTACCTGTCATATAAGTGGCTACACCTTTATTCATGAACCAAAATCCCTCCTCTCTCCTTTGAAATTCAATATCGATATAATCAATCCACTCGCTTTTAAACGACTCCGGCTGGCTGGCCCAATCAAATATACTCTTTATATTACTAAGCTCCTTAGGGTAGTTAAAACACTCCCATTTCTGTTCCTCTACGGCGTCCTTTCTTTTATATACATTTCCAGAGACTTTTGGTAAAGCGATTTGAAACCCAGCTATCTCATAGATCTCCCCAATTTTTCCTGATTTAGATATCACTACAATATCATATTCTTTATTGTATCCGTACGCCCAAGACTTACTCTTGTTTAGTCTGCTGATAGTGGTTCTTTTTATAGGCTCTACTATTTTATACAGTCGTTGTTCGTATGCCATTATTTAGATCTCCCCTCTGCGAACCCGGTGAATGTTGTTGTTTTATCTTCTTTAGGTTTTCCTTCTAAAGCGTTCTCTTCGTCTTGTATTCTATTCAGTATTTCGAAAGCATCAAATATAGCCAACTTCTTAGTGGCTGCGGCATTTTTTAGTTTGTCAGCTGATAGATCATCCTTGCTGTCCACAATAGGTTCTTCTGCTACTTTTATTAATTCCTCAACTGCTTTGCGCCCAGCTCGGATTATATTCCTCTTCGTTTCCTTCGTATTCATATTTAATTGTAATAAAGTGAGACATAACCCTGTACATACGGATACCGTCTATAATAAATTCATATTCTGACCCAGGCCTAAACCCAACCAGACTACCTTCTTCTACTGTTCCGTCTGAATGTTTCACAACACCCATTAAAGGTTGTTCTCCGTCTGCTAATAAATCGTTACTTTTAATTGGAACTACAAAGCAAAATCCTGGACTACTGATCCATTTTCCTTCCGATTTATACATATAGATTTGGTCTGGCTCTATAAGATATTTCCCTTCCTCGAGATACCCCCTGGAGTTCTTCTCTTCCTTCCTTATGTTCTCCCACCTTCTAAACACGTTGTGGTGCACTATAACGGTATCCCCTTTTTTTATATTTCTAGGATTTACTCTCGGAGGAGTAATAACGATAGCTTCCCTGTTAACATGTAGGTGTGAATAAATTTCGGTGTTTAAAATTAGCTTCTTCCCATTAATCTCAGAGTGATTATTGTAGCGGCCTCCCTTAGGCTCTACTACAAACTCAAATATACTCTGCACTAATACTCTAAGTTATACTCTACTGAAATAGCCATATTCTTGTTAAAGTCTTTCCAGGGTAAAACCTCATCCCCCTTACGTATGAAAATACTGAACTTTTTATCTCCCTCTACTATATCTGAAATTGTATGGCCTCCGTAAACACCTTGCCCCACGGAGTAGTGCATAGAATCTGTTTTATAGTCTTTACCTATAGTGATTTTTCTAATTAGTCCCTCCATCATCGCTGGTATAATTAATAGTTCCGTCTTGTATGTTAATATCAGTTGTACCATATGCTTCGCTAAACTCTTGCTGCATGTTACTCAACTGGTCGTTCAGCGACGTTACATTGTGTAATAAAGCGTGCTTTCTTGATTCCATACTGCCGATCTCCATCTGTACTCTATTGATATTTGTGATTGTAGTTTGGACTCTCTTTAACTGGTCGTCCGTAATGTTCTTTGGTTTTAAGTCTACCAACTTTTCTCTTTTTCCCATTTTATTTAATTTAATTGTTTTGTTATTTATAATGTTATACCTGTTCTACTCGCTATGTTTTCCATTACTAGAGTAGCGTCGTCGGCGCTTAAGTTAGAGTCGTATATTGCTACTTCGTATATTGTTCCGGGAAAAGGATTTCCCTTACCAGCACTTTGCGAGGCTATTTGATTAAACGTTATAGCGTTACTAGAGCTATTAGCGAGGGTATAACTATCTATATCAGCGTTAACACCTATATCTATTGTGTTATCTGCTTCTTGCCTGAACATCATCACAAACCTTTCAACCCCAGAGCCCGCTCCCCCGTAAGTAAAATCTGTAGAGTGACTTACAATTAAAGAGGTTAATCCCGTTCTGTTACTTCTAAACTCGTTATTAGCGTTTTGATTGATTCTAATAAAGTCGACCCCATTAGCTGACCCAATTAAACTGTGAGCAGCAGCGTCGTCCGGCTCTATCGCCATAAAGATAGTAAAAGAGGTTAGTGAAATTGTTGACGTGAAATCCATGTTACCTCCAGTAAAAGCGATCCCCCCATCCTCCACTGTACCTTGATCTCCTACAGTTGTCTGAATTGCGTGATTACCTAGCCCGCTCGAATCATCCCATTGGGCTGGAGCTACTCCTACGCTGTTTTGTAGCCAGACCTGTAGTCCGCTAATATTATCTATAGTAAACTCACCTCCACCACCTCCAGCGGATAAGCCAATTCCTAATCCTAACATTAGTACCCTAAATAAGCTATGATACTTCCGGAAGCTAGATCTATCCCCGTCCATCTCCCCATGATCGCAGATCCCTTAGGAAATACGTTACCAGTGTCAATAGTTAAACCAGGTTCTGCCGCTACGTCCGTACTAATGTACTTTACGTTTACATCTGTCGTGTCGGCGATCAATCCTCCCGCGTCTGCGAAAGTTACGTCTTCTAACATTTGAATAGCCACAACAACCTTACCTGCGGGTACTGTGACCGCATTAGTAGTGTCCAACATAAAAGACCCTAGTTGACCAAATCCGTACGATACTCCTTCTGTTCTTATACTCATTTTATTTTTTTTATTTTCTCAAAAGACCGTCCGCCAAAATAAGCTCCGATCACTGTTATTAATACTATTTGTAATAAATCTGTCCATTTAGCTTCAACTATAAAATTAATAGTGCCGGCATCAATGAATATCATTAAAACCGTTGACACCACTAAGAATACTAATACTAATGGTCTTACGTTTTTAGATAACCAAGAATCACTAGCCATATCAGCTTTCCACCTATCTGTTATCGTTTTTTCCACCTCTACTTCATAATTAGCTATTAACTCCTTAATCTTTAGTTCTGCAGCGAGCTTCTCTTCTTTGGAAGTTATAAGGTCATCTAAGACAACCCCAACACTGTCCACTAAACTGCCCGCTCCTGCTGAAAATATTTTTGTTAGTATACTCATATTATATAGCGTTAGCGTCTCGTTCCCATGGTAGGTCACCTCCTGCGTCCACCCATTGACCTTCGTAGTAAATCATATCTCTACCCTTTATTGTCTCCCTAGGGAAATCCTCTCCGTTATAACTTATTTTATGGTCATCATATCTCAATTTTCCGATTTTCATATCGGTAGCATGGCGCATCTCGTGAATTAACGTTTCTCTTTCCTCTCTACTTCCCGGCTCAATCTGATCGCTTAAATAGATAGTTCCGTTTTTATCAGCTAATCCATAAGCCCCATCTAAGGGAACTCTTTTCACAGGATTGCCAGGTACAGAAGCTCCTCCTCCCGCGATTCCGCCGAAGGACAACTTGTTTTTGATAGTACCTCCAGCTGCGTAGTTATCGCTAGACCTGCCTAATTGGAATCCCATATTATCTGTCTTTATCTTTTATCATATCATCTATAGATTTATTGAAAACCTTATCTGTATATGTTTTATTATTATAAAATACACTTCTCTCTGATGTTGGTAAATCCTCTTCACCTAGAAGCACTCTATACATTCTGGATATTAGATGAGCACATTTGAACGATGTCTTAAATATTGAGTACTTAATCGTAGTTCTATTTCTATGCCTCCAAGTTTCTATCCAACCTGCTTTTTTAAGTTTCACCCAACGGTTATTGTCCCAACTCATTGTGTAGGTACCATCCTTAAAACCTTGTCTTGTAAATCTACCCTTACAATCTAAGTAGATTAATAACTCTAAATCAGCATCTGTTAATCCGTAAGTCTTACAGGCCCATTTTCTAACGAGCCTGTAGTACTTAAAGATATTTAGTTCACGCAAATCTTGCGCGGTTAATCGCATTTATTATGCTCCGAATGTGATAGTTACGCCGACTGCTGGAACACCGTTTACTAATATAGTGTTAGTTACATCGTTAGCTACAGGTACAACTCCAGTGTAGTTATTTTGAGCGTTAATAGAAGTCATAAATTCATCTCCAAATTCGTCTGAAGCAACTCCAACGTGGTCTACAACCACAGTGTCTAAGGTCATTGCGTTACCAGGCGTTTTCTTCATTGGTTTGAAGTACATAATTGTTTGTTCACCTGTTCCCTTTCCTATTCCTGCTAAGTTTTTTAATAAGGGTCTGTAAGTGTTCCCTTCAGTGTCTGTAAAGACAAGCATCGTCTTTAGTGGGTGTAATTGAGCCATTTTTTTATGTTTTTAGTTATTATTATTATTATTATTATTATCTATAAGTACCACATCCATTTGTTTTATAACGTGGTAAAGCAGTTCTTTATACTGGATGCCGTGGCCAGCGTGTTTGTCATAGAATATGACATCCCCCTCTTCTATTCCTTCCGTTGCGTTACCCACACTAATAACCTTCGCTTTAGTATATCTAATCGCATCATCCAGATCCTCTGTTAGTATGAACCCGCCAACAGTCCTCTTCTCTTCTTTTATCTTCTCGACGACGAGGTAGTAGTTAATTGCTTTCATCGGTACGCATATTATTAATTACACAATCTGCAGAGATTATAGTGGAAACTACGGACACTGCGTTCTTTAATGCTGATTTAGTTACAAGCACTGGATCAATAATCCCCGCTTCGACCATATCTACCACTCCACCTGTTATAACGTTAATTCCCTGCCCCTCAGGCAGATCACCTCCGTACTCTAATCCCCCGTTACTTAAGATGGTCATATAAGGAGCCCTAATCGCCTCCAACAATATTTCCTCCCCTTTGTCTAGAGGTTGGATGGATCTAGAAGCATTTAACAGAGCAACACCACCACCAGCGACTATACCTTCTTTCAAAGCAGCCTTCGTAGCGTATATTGCATCTTCTACTCTATCTTTCTTTTCTTTTAACTCTACTTTAGAATCAGCACCAACTTTAATAACCCCTACGGATCCCGAAAGCATCGCTAACCTTTGTTCTATTTTCTTCTTCATGAAAGGGCTCTTCTCCTTTTTAAGGTCCTCTCTAATAGTAGCCACTCTTTCGTCTAACTCTAAGCTTTTTTCCGCTAATGTTAAAACCGTGTTCTTACTACTAGTAATAGCCGTTTCTGCTTCTCCTAGATGACTAGCCTCTGCTAAATCTAAATCATCTCCTAATTCTTCGTTTATAACCGTCGCTCCTGTTAAGATAGCTAAATCCTCGATCGTATCCGTCTTAGTAGGTCCAAATCCAGGTAAATCGATTATATTTATCTTTATAGTACCCTTTACCTTATTCATAAGCAAAGCGCTCTTCACTTGCTGACTAACAGGTGCTACTAACAATAAAGCTCTATTTTGTTGTATTACATGTGTTAATACTCCTTGTATCTTACGTATGTTAGGTATTTCACTAGATACTATTAATACTAAGGGATTATCTAATTCCGCAGTCTGTTTATCTTGGTTTGTAATCAAGTGAGGTGATGTAAGCCCAGAATCAACCTGAACACCATCTACAATGTCTACATAGGTAGTTTCATCCGGAGAACCCTCCATCAGTACAACTCCATCCTTACCTACTTTATTATACGCCTCTGCAATGATAATTCCCAATTCCGTATCATTATTGCAACTGATAGCAGAAACATTCTCTAACATGTTCCCTTCCACTGGAATAGCTATAGTGTCTAGATATGCATTGACTCTAGCTAACCCACTTTTAAAACCTATCTTAATGTCTCTAATAGATACGTCACTATGTTTTAGTTCATTAGCTTCCCGCAGTAAAGCTTCAGCTAATACGATTGCGGTAGTGGTTCCATCTCCAGCTTCCTTGACCGTGTTTTTAGAAGCCTCCTTTATTAAAGTGGCTCCCATGTTTTCAACCGGGTCGAATAAGACTACAGATTCTGCTACTGTAACTCCGTCTTTTGTTATGACCGGGTTCCCACTTACGTCTTCGTAAATGACTGTTTTTCCTGACGCTCCTAACGTCGATTTAACTGCTAGGGCTAATTTCTCAACCCCAGCAATAATCTTTGACTTCGCCTCCGATCCAAAAGAAACCTCTTTGATCAGTGTTGAAGGATTGTTGTAATCCATATTTTATTTAATTTAATTTAATTGCGTAGCTATTGTTTGTGAAGCTTACTTCTCAATCTTTGACTTCTTCTCCGAGTCTAATTTAAACCTAGTGTGCAACTCATTTCTAACAGCGGTAATAGAATCCGTAGGAGCCTCGTAAGTCCTAGCACTATTCGCATTTCTTTTTACAACAGCAGCAAGTTGTGCCGCAGTAAGCTTACTCAGGTCTATCTTCTTCTCGTCCTCTAATCTTGGTAAACCACTGTTAGTTCCTCCAACTCCAGTAACATCAATTGGTCTAGCTGTACCCTTAGTTCTTCTTCTCTCTCCGTCACTCCCTGATGGAGAATCCGAATGTGATTGTTGTACAGTGTCCCCCGGGGAATCATACTTCAATGGACTGATTCCAAAGTTTCTCGCCATTGGAGATCCTTTTAGTTTAAATGGTGTGCTCATAATATATATTTAGTTAGTTATTAGTTTTATCTATCTTTTCTTCTTTGTAACTCTTTTCTTCTTTGTAACCTTGTACTTCTTACCTCCTTCCGAACGAGTACCCTTTCCTTCATTACCCCGGTTACTCGCTACACTAACGAATTTACCCCGCTTGTGATCGTAGTCCTTACCCTTTATATTACTACCCGCTTTCTTAGCTGCTGTTCTCTTAGCTTGAGAGTCTCTCTTATGGGCTTTCCTTTTAGCAGTCTTAGCATATAATAAGTCTCTAGCAGCTTTAGCTCTAGCCGCCGTAGGCGAAAGTTTTTGTTTTCTCAAAATACTACTAGTGTATCTTAGTGCTACCAATTACCGGAAGAGTACGGCTATTACTCCATCCACCACCGTGGTTTTTTCTACTCCTCTTCGACTTTCTATTTTCCTTCCTCGTATCGCTCTTTTCTTTAAATAGCCTTAGTTTATTGCTAATCTTCTTAGTGTGGTGAGTAACACCTCTCTTAATGTTATTTGCGTGGTGAGCTCCAAGGTAAGCCACAGTTCCAACAGCAAGCCCCGTAAGAGCAGTTGCCACGCAGCTCTTCATTGGAGAACTCTTCATTGGAGAATCTCCACAACAGCATGCCGCGTTCCCACAGGAGCCGCAGTTCTTACTTGACCCGTAATTTGTACCTAAGGGGTTGTTCATCTTATATGCCATAACCGTGTGTTTTATTCATACCATAATAATTACACGCTAATATGTATACTTAGTTTTAAAATTGTTAGATATATAGAGCCATGGGGTTATATATAATTTTTTTAACGCCGCCCCCAATTAGGGAAGTCAATTATTACAAGGGGCCCCCCTCTTCATTTTCCATTTCATTTCGTGGTTTTTGTCTTTACGATTAATATTATGTTCTTTATATATATGTGTATACTTAATTTCCGATCGATATTCCGGCTTTTTATATGCACGGACACTGTGGTCTGGTCGTGGGACTGCGCATGTCTGAGCTGCTGATGCCTGGCTCGGTGATCATGATCGTATACATATACATATGCATGGTCGTGATGGTCGTGGTCGTGGTGTCCTGACCTGGTCCTGACCCTGGTTCCTAATCGCTGTATAGCATAGCGTATAGCACTTGACAATACCGATACGAATAAGTTTAGATAATATAAGTGTAAGAAGAATATTAATTAAATAAATAAACAATGTCTAATACAAAGAAAGTAGTGGTACTTAAAACCAAAGAAGAACTAATGATTGAAATGATGAACAACCTATCAGATGACCAGAAGCAGCTAATGTTTCCTCCGATCGAGAGAAAGAACTTTGTGGTCCGCAAAGGATGGTACGGTCGTAATCAGATGATAACGTTTGTTAACAACAAGAATGAGAAGATGACGTACAACCATGATGATGTACTCGACTCGATGAGACCAAGACTAGAGATACAACCTTGCTGGGCTAAGAGAGGATACTGGTCGCAAAGTACGAATGCTCCGATGACAGTCAGACACTTGATGACGATCGAGAAGTAAAACACAACGCCTCTTGGAGTATACTAGTAAACTAGTCGGGGTTCGAGTCCCTGGGGCGAACTAATCAAATAAAATTAAATAAGATGAAGAAGTTAAGAGAGATGGATCGAGAAGAGAGAACAGGATTAATATCGTTCGCAGTGATATATGTAGGGCTTGTGATTGGAGTTGTAGTGCTGGTGTCAATAGATAAATTGTAATCATGTATAAGATAATAAACAAACAAGAGAATGGTAAAACATTATACACGGTAGTGTTTACTTCCCACGGTATGAGTATCGTAATCCTGAAATCATATGACTACACGAAATGTGTGGAGTACATATTCTAGCTGGTACGGATCCCCGGAAGGGGTTTGCGTATAGCAAAGCGTATAGCACCGAATTTCCCGGCGTCATGACGATCTGTCATATGACATTATGTCACAGAGTATGACGTTTAGTCGTATAGCATTTTGACAATACTGATACGAATCTATATTGATAATATAAATGTAAGAAGAATAAATAATGTCTAACTAAAAATAAGAAAAATGACAAAATCAAAGAAAGTAGAAGTACTAAAAACTAAGAGTGAATTAATGACTGAGATGTTAAGTAATTTAAGTGAAGAACAGAAACAACTAATGTTTCCACCTATAACAAGAAAGAACTTTGTAGTAAGAGAGAGTTGGATGGGTAGAAATCAAATAATAACTTTCACTAACAATAAGAATGTTACGGTATCATACAGTCATGATGAAGTACTAAAAGTAATGTTACCTCAACTAACTATAAGTCCGTGTTGGATTAAGAGAAAGTACTGGAGTCAGAGTACAGACTCACCTATGATAGTAAGACATCTAATGAATGTTGTAGAGACTACTGAAAAGTAGTACTCTATCCCCCTGGGGTGTGAGTAAATAATAATATAAAAATAAATAAGATGAAAGATATAGGAACTGTAGTATATATAATGATAGTAGTAGTAGTAATAATGATGAGTAGTTGTGGTCAAAGATCGTACTCACTTGAAGAGATAGCAGATATGCAAGATGAGATTGAATGGGCAATGGAAGATTACTCAGAAGGAGAGATTAACTACCTAGAATGGGAGAAATGCGTTAAACCTAGGATTTATATAGTAAATAAGTACTACGAAAATCAGTAAAATCGATCAGGGTGAAATTCCCTGTATAGCACTATGTATAGCACCGCCGGTAAAGGTACGGTATTAGATCTTTTCGGTATAATCGAGAAATAAGTAGTGTATAACTCAAAATTACCTTGTAAATAGTGTGACGTTAGCTCCTTATATTATATACTTAAGTAGCTAGTGTCACTGTTTTCCATATTCCCTGATCTTTCTGTTCCACTGCCGGATGTATAGCACCTAACTATGGCGGTTTGGTTACTTCGTTTCACTCCGTCTCCCTAAAACACTCAAAGTGGGGGTAAAAGCACTCTATTATCAAGAAATATCAGTAATTTGACTGTAAAATACCTCCTAAAACAGTTAAAAAGAGTTAATAGACAGGTTGAGGTGTAGTATTATACCACTCTAGTTATTTTTTGGTATAAATAAAGTATATATTTTTGACATACCTGGTACGGATTCCTTTTGATAATATAAATGTAAACAGAATAAGAATATAAACAATTAAAATAGAGTACATTATGAGTGAGTTAAGAAAGTTAAAGAGATTCAGTAGAGACAGTAATAAGAATTATAGAAGGGTGCGGTTTGGTCATGTAGTGTTTCGTGAGTATACAATAGGTCAATTGCCTAAGAGTTTTGGTGTAGAGGAGTTTGTTGGTGGGTTTGGTAAGTTGAAGAAAGGTTGTATGGAGTGGTTTAAGGATAACAAGAGAGGATTTATATATATAGAAGATAATAGTAACTAATATGAGTGAGAAAAGAGAAGATAAGTACCATTGGAGTGAAGATACAGTAGCTACTTTGAGAGAAGAGATGAATTGCGAAGAATATACGATCGATTTGGTAGAGGATGTTTACCAGTGGATAGAGGATAATATATCTAGTGAATATGAGGATGACTATGTAGATATGGGTATACATTTAACTAAGGTGTTAGTGGGTTAACAAACTGAATACGAAAGGGAATAGATAATATAACTGTAAATAAATAACAATATAAATAAAAGAATTATGAGTAGAGAAGAGAAAATAGAGTACATCAAGAAAGATGTTTACTTAAATGAAATGTGGAACGCGGATGAGATCGAGAATGTAGGAGAACTGACGGATGACGAATTGAATGAAATAATTGAGGAAATAAAAGAATACTATAAATAAAAGAATTATGAGCGAATTAAAGAATTACAAAGTAGTGATAGATGGATTTAGTGATAAAGTATATAGAGATACTACTATAGACAATATAATGAGTGAGGTGGTATTATTCACGAACCTATGGAATATAGAAAGTATAACGAGTATCAAGAGTAAGACTAGTTATATAACGGTGTTAGACTTCGGTACGGGTAAGACTACCCAATATAAAGTGTGGGATGTAGATAGTTTTGATGTGGAAGAATACCTTGATTTACAAGGGCATAAAGTAGAAGATTTACACTGGTTAATTACTACTTGTAATAGAATAAATTTAGAATATTAAGATATGAATAGAGAAGAATTAAAGCAAAGGTGGTTGAACTCACCAACGAGTAATGTAGTTACTAGAACTATAAGATTAGAAATGGATACTTACGAAGATCGATTAGGTCAAGGTACAGTCGAGATAACAAGTGATGGCCCTGACGGTTTCCGTCAATTCAAGACACACCAAAAGTTTCCATTCACATATCTAGTAGAGAGTAAAGAGTATAAGTCTGGTAAATATGAGTTATTAATAAAGTTAAAAAACGGTACGGTAATATGATAGAAAGAGATTACAAAATAACACCCACAACTATGAGTTTCGGTAACATGTATAAAGTAGAAATGTGGAATGACCACGGAATGAAGAGAACTGTCTATGAAGAAAATATAGATACCGCAAGTGAGGTGATAGTAGATTGGTGGGAAGCTTCTGATGAAGAGTATGGTAAGATGAAGAGTTTACAAGTAGTATTAAATAATAAAGTAAAAAAAGAAATAAGATGAAGAAATTTAACGTACAAGACAGGGTAGTATTAGACGAGATGATAAGTTTGTTTAGAGATACTCTAGACGAGAACTACACAGAAATGAAGGGATTAAATAAAACACCGATCATTACTAGAGACTATTGGGAATACATGATAGGAGAAGTAGTGATAAAAATTGATGGCCATACCTCTAAGAGAGCGCTAAAGTTAAGATAGGTGCTATACAGAATGAATATGAAATACGAGTGGAAAGTAAATAAAGAATGTTGGGTGATCTTACCTGCATTAATTGTAAACACAGGGTGTAGTAAAATAGAGATCGCATGGATAAAATGGGGAATACTAATTAAATATTAAATATGGAATATATATGGACAGACGGTTACGTCAAAGACTTAGCTTTAGCAAATAGAAAGGTGGATAGTGATACATTATACCAAGTCTGCATGACTGAAGCAAGTGATAACAAAGAAGAAGCTCTTAACTTATATAGTTTAGTTAAAGAAGCAATTAAAGAAAAATATAGAAAAAATTAAATAAATGAGTACAGAAATAATTGAAATAGAAGGTAAGGTATGGGATGCTAGCGACACTAGCGGTATAAACTCTAGAACACTTAAGCAGCAACTGTCACTAACTAGATTCTTTGGTGGATTACCAATGAAAGGAGGTAGGGCTATGCAAATCACCGTAGGAATAGACTACATAATGTTAACTCCAAAACAAGCGTGGGAATTAGGTAATACATTGGTAACGTCGTTTAGCCCAGACGAAATCTTCCCTAGCTCATAAAAACAAACTGAACACGAGAAGGAATGGATAATATAAATGTAAAACAAATAATATGAAAGAAATGAAAACATACTCTGTAGAGTACAAAGATCGAG
>TARA_R110000744_G_scaffold361418_1_pt1 | contig 12367 bp, 9 predicted proteins | sample TARA_R110000744 | Tara Oceans TARA_R110000744 (sample SAMEA4398083) | marine metagenome | biome: Polar Biome; feature: [DCM] deep chlorophyll maximum layer (ENVO:01000326); material: water (ENVO:00002006), including particulate matter (ENVO:01000060) such as... | depth 36 m | reverse complement strand
TAAAGTATGCCATGCACCACCTACTGTGATCACTTTATACTTCTTTAATGTCTCTAACCAACTGAAGTTGTCATCAATTCCAGAATCAAAGAATATATTGAATTGAGCCTTTTTGAATGGCGGTCCATATCTATTCTTTACAACTGTTGCTTGAGTCTTTACTCCTATAATAGTGTCATCACTATCTTTTATCTTGCCGACAGCTTGAAGTCTAACTCTACAACTTGCGTGAAAAGGTAAAGCCTTTCCTCCACTTGTAGTGTATTTGTCTCCAAACATAGCGCCTAACTTTTCTCTCAATTGATTAGTAAACGCCAAGATCACTTTTTCTTTTCCAATAAGATTAGTAATCTTTCTCAACGCCTTAGACATAATAATAGCTTTAGATGTCGCCCATCCGTCCTTATCATAGTCAGCATCTTGTTCTATCTTCGTAGTAGCAGCTGCTACAGAATCTACAACAATTGTAACAAGCCTATCTTTACTATTCTTACGAATATCGAGTATAAGATTCTCTATTGCTTCAAAGATGTCTTCAATTGTATCCATTGGTAGGTAAAGCATGTTCTTTACATCAACACCAATCGCAGTAAGAAACTCTTCACTTAATGCGTTTTCAGTATCAATGTAGACTGCTATGCCGCCTTTCTTCTGAGTGTTAGCTAGTAGGTGAGCCATTATCAGAGATTTACCGGACGATTCAAGCCCGGTAAACTCTGCTATTCTTCCTACTGGTAATCCTCCGTCAGGTCGATTTGATATGGCAAGATCGAGATCAGTTGATCCGGTTGACACCCACGTCGTAAGATCGGTCTGTGTTTTTTCCTCTCCTAAGAAATGAACAGCTTTGAAGTCTTTAAACTTCTTATTTAGACTTGCCGCTAACTCTGAAGCCAGCTCGTCCCTTCCCGCTATTTCATCGGGTGTAACTTTTGCTTTTGCCATGATGGTTATGAATTAAATAAATCTCCGAATGCTGATGAAATATCGTCTGTAGTGTTTGCTGTCTTAGCTCCTGTAATCGGTGCCTTTGTAGTTGTAGACTCACCACCTTCACCTGGCTTTAACCAATCTTCTAATGACGTTTTCATATCATCATAAGACAGCTCAGTAAACATCTTTGTCAATTCCGGCTGACCATTCACAATTGCTTCTGCAATGTTCTTGTCTTCTGTTGCTGGAGTTGTGTTAGGCTTAACTCTAACATTGTAAGATGGATAACCTCCCTCTTTGTCTGGTTCGATTCTTTCGATAGTAACATCTCTACCATTGGTAAGATCTGTAATATCTCCGTAGTCTGGATCTGTAATTACTCCTAATAACTCAGAGTATATTTTCTTTCCAAAAGCATAAAACTTAACTCCTTCTGATTCTTGTCCTCTGACAATTACTGGAGCATAGCATCTAAACTTAGGTTCCATTTTTCTACCCATTTTCCAATCCTCTTTATCTCCAGTGCTTTTAAGCTTTTCTGCAAACTCAAGTACGGGATCAGGACGTCCGAAAGAACTCGGCGAGATCATAGTTTTCTTTCCTATGTCGTAGTGAAAGTATAACTCTTGAAAAGGGTTTGATTTGTCGAATGCGTATGGTACGATTCTTACTTGGGATTTTCCTGTTGGTGGTTTCCAGAATACATCTGAGTTTCTGTTTCCGCCGCTACTTGTTTGAAGCTCTGAAAGCTTCGCTTTAATTGCATCTAAATCTAGTGCCATTTTTTGTTGTGTTTTACTTGGTTTATATTTATATTTAACTGTCCTATTAAGTATCGGATATCTTACTGAGCTGTTTTCTTTTATTTCTTTTTGCTTTAACTATGCTCTTATCGTATCTCTGACTTAATACCTTAGACTAACTATACTGCTTTTCTACCGTATTTGCAACTTTTAATTTTTATTTCATTGAAGTAATTTTATTTCTACATTTCTAAAAGACCCATCTCTATTAGTAAGTAATAAGCGATTTTTAAATTGTGCCCAATCTACACGATATGCTTTATCTAACACACCATCGTTTTGTTCACGGATTAATGCATTCAAAGCATTAATACTGTATAAGGTTTCTGTATCTTTTTTGCGATTGATTGTAATAGTGTCAGACATCCTACTCTGTGTGTTGATCGTATTATATATACAAACAACCGAAGATTCTGATTCGTATTGATAGCATCTCATATTGGATACATTCTCAACTTTATAAGTTTTGTGTATACGTGTGATGCAAGCGGGTAGCTCCGACACTGTCGTAAAGGTGCAAAGTAACTGTGATCTCATAGGTTATCAGGATATTTCATCCGGTTTTTCAGATGCTGATTTTCCTTGCGCTGTCTTCAGTACTGCAATCTGATCTTGTAGTGCTTTAATTTGCTCTTCTTTGGTTTTGATTCTCTGATCCATTTCCTTCTTCTCAGCATCAATCTCCCCTTGCGTCTTCTCTGCCAACAACTTCTTAGAATACTTAATACCATGCTCTCGCATGTAGCTTTCAAGTTTGTGACGGATCTTCGCTTTTAATATGTTCCTTTTAGGATCTTCCATGTTTATAAATAGGACTAAATTGTACAAAAATCTAAGTTTCCATAATTTTTTCCTTCCTTTACTTTGATAGGAAACTTATACAAATCAATAGATGCTGGTATAATTTCTTTGGTTAGCAGGTCTTTGTGATCTTTGTGTACATCAAATAACACACTATCGTAGGTGTAGAGTATTGGCTTGCATTTAATTCCAGATTGCATAAAATGCTCAGACATTGTGTGTAACATCTCAACATTCATCTCTGTTTCTATCATTTGAATATAGTAGTTAAATAGAGTGTATAAGGGTAGATCCTTATAATTGCTGTTTATAAGTCTCCTACCTGATATTGGGCTTTCCATATACCCGTTTTGGAATTTTGCATATAGTGACTTAACAAAATTGTCTGTCTTTGCAAAGAATGGTATGTGTAAATAATCCTTTCGTATACCTCCATATAGCTGTCTGAATGTGTCTTCTTTAGCTTTGGACACTTGATCTTTTGTTGGTGTGTCTGTGTTATGATAATGCTTAGCTAAATGCTCATACACATTATCTTTACCAAAATCGTAATCAATTAGTGCTGCAATGATTCTAGGATGATATGAGTTAAAGTCTAATTCTACTAAACATCCATCATCACCATGCCCACTAACAAAGCATTCACGTGTATCGTCTTTAGGTAGTGCTGCATAGTTTACACCTCCAAAGCGGTTACTAGGTCTTCCCGTCGTTGTGTAGTAGTTGTACTGGGTGTAACATTTATCACCAATTCGGCTGAAGGTTTTACCAAAGCGCTCTTTGTGTTTATCTTTATCGACATGCAATCCATTCGATTCAATCCAATTGAATACACCTCTAACCTTCTTTTGATAGAAGTCTAGTCCAGGAGGTATTGAATCTAGTGTGGGGATGTTGTCAACACACTCTTGCAATTTTAGCAAAGACATCAGTGAATTTGTTTTTTTGCATCCCGGCATGTTTTGGTTGTATCGTGTGACCATCCTACCTGACTCTTGTTCTATCTTTTTCTTAAAAGTTAAGTAGTATGCCATTTCATAATCTACCAAACGAACGCCTGATAGGGTGTTATGGGTAAAGTGCTTCCACATCAGTGGTATGTTTGTACACGATAACTGTCCAGTGAATTCTTGGATCTTTTCCATTGGCATATTGTATATAGCTTCTGGATGGTTTATTCCTATAATGTATGATTGTTCGTCTTCTATGTCTTTAATTGCTAACGCAATAATTTCGTTTTGAGTTGTATGAAGCCTATCGTCTGCCGGGATTGGTACGATAATTAAATTCTTGTGTAGAAGCTTGTTGAGCTGTTGTTCATTATCTATAACCATACTATAACTATACGCTTTTTTATCCTCCTAAGCAAACGATTCAGGTGGTATAATCTTACCAGACTGTCTATCAAATGTCTTTTTGAGGGATGGCTTATTCCCGCTGGTCAGTTTGTTTTTTGTCATTAAAGCTTCGGGATTTCCAAACTCAGTTTGAGTTGTAGGTATTGCAAATTGTATATAGTTGGTTATAATAGTTGGTAGGTCTGGTATTGTTTGTGATGCTATGTTAATACGCTCTTTGTTAGTTCTTTTTATAGACTCAATGGTTCCTGTTAGTTGCCACAACACATCTGCATAATCATAAATGTTAGAATCAATTCCAAGACGACTACCAAATTTATCTCTTTGACTAGAATTAATTTCTATAGCATAGTTGCCTAAACCTCTTCGTTGTACAAAGTACCTTGTATCAAATCCCAACTCATATATTCCGTCTGAGGGTCTTATGTTGTACGTATGTGGAATAGGTTCTGTGTGGTCTTTGATAGGTGTTGAAAATTTATGTAATCTATCATATACAAAATTGTTATTAGCAGTATAAAAGGGCAGTAACTGAGTACTGTCATCAATAGATCCTTGTGGTTTAATTGGTCCAGTGTATACCTTTCCGTCACTACGTAAGTGATACTCTCCTATGTATGCTTCACCTAACCTGGTAGTAAATTCTCCACCTTTTGTATACTTATAAGATTGCTCATTTCGTATAATCTGCTCAGGCGTAGGTCTTTTAAATCCACGTCCCTTTTTTTTATTTCGCTTACTTCCTTGTAGTGCCATGGTTGTAATTGTTACTTGGATGTACCTGGTTTCTTTGATGAGCCAAATGGATTAGATCTGCATACTGTTGAAACGCTTGTTGTCCAATCATTTACTGTTATGTTGTGTTCTACTTTAGTTATTTGCCATCTAAACTCTCTACGTATGCTTTTTGGAATACGATTGGCTGAAATCATTTGACCGAACTCAAAGCCACCTATACCATCTATTTCAAAATTGAAATCAAAGGGCAGAGGAGTACCAGCACACTTTTTCATATCAACATTTCCGACTTTTTTATCAACCCACGTTTGTAAAGCTCCTACAGTTTGATCATTAACCTCATACGACATCTCATAGTACAAATCTTCTTCTGTTGGTTCATCAGCTGCGTTAGAGCTGTCCTCACACTTTCCACACGATGTCTTTAATGTACTAGGCTTAGGCTTAGCCTTATTGACTGATTCATTAGCTAAGATAAAAGCATCTGCTCCAACTGCTTCACATCCACCGTCTCCCCCCACTAAGCTAGTTCTTGACTTCTGACTGTTTCCAGAATACAATGCTTGTGTTTTCATAGCACCTGTCATTTTCAAGTCTAAGCTGAAACTTCTTAAGGACGAATCGCCAACTGAGCTTGGTATAAGAAAAGGTTCTTGTGACTTCATTGCTTGTCTTTCGTCAAGTATTTGGATTACTGGTCCATCTTTATCGTCACAAGCCTCCTGTGATGAAATTGATACAAATGACCACGGGCTTCCGGATACCCTATTAATTCCTCTTAACACGTTATCTACTAGTGTTTTCAACTTACCATCTCCATCGTATACAGATTTGTACTCCTTTAGAAGAAATACAACATTACACATAATTCTAGCTAAACGTACCTTTCGTCCAGACTCTCTGTCTTCAACACAATCAGGTAACCTTCTGCCGCTTTCTCGATTAAAGTCTAAATCTTCTTCTACGTCTAAATCTCCTCCTCCAAGAATACACACACGAGGATCAGCTGACACTAAATATAGAGGTTTAGGAAGTAGTATCTCGTTACAATCAATACGACCTAATGGGAAGGTTCCGTCTTCATCATTAGGTATTGACATCACGTTTAGTAAATCTATAAACGCTCCAAAACTTATCCATGTTTCTGTGGTTTCTTCACCACCAAATGTTCCATCAAACCAATGACCATCCTTTTCCCCACCAGTTTCGGTTCGGTCTACTCCCTCATACTGCAGCACAGACCAATGATGATATTTTCCCTTAGTTCCAGATCTACCTCGCGTCTTTTTTGATTTCGCTTTAATATCTGCAAATACTCGATACACATGTGTTGGGCTTTCATACATATCCGCAAGAGCGGCGTAAACAGGTCCAAAATCCTTTACCGTCTCTCCCTCGTCTGTTTCAACTTCTCTAGGACATTGACATTTTGAGTTACTAACCTTACTATCTGTGAATGGATCAGCCATTGATATCACTTCAATTTCACAATCCCAAAAATTACTTTTTGTCAAGCTATACTTAAAGTTAGCTACAATTCCTTGAAATCCATCATAATTTGCGTGTTTTTTGCGTAGTTGGTTAATTTGGCAAACAGCTTCTCCAGGTTTCATAGATGGGCTTCTGATTACGGGAGGTGGTTTATTTCCGCTACAATCCTCACTCCATCCCCATTGTACTCTAACATCCATACCAGGAATAAAAAAACATTTCTGCAATTCGAGCAAGTCTTCGTCTGTGTAGCATGACAGCTTAATAGTTGCTTTACGTGTTGTGCCTAACGAACCCATCGCTTTTACTGATAGTCCAGTAAGTGTTGGGTGTGGTAGTTTTGTCTCTTTATTGTATGCAGATTGTGATGGATTACCACCAAAAAGACTTAATACTTTACCACCAACATCTGGGTCGTTTCCTAATTCGTTATACCTATTGTCACAACCTCCTCCAGCACAGCTCAACACGTAGATCCATGGATAGCGTTGTGCTGTCCACTTCATCAGTTTTGTACCATCAGTTCGTTTTTTAAATTCCGCTTCAACAGATTCTGGGACTTGTCTTGCTCTAAATGGGTCCATAACTTATATTTCTTGGTTGTTTAAATCTCTATAGTCGCTTAGTATTGGGTCTAGTTGGCTTGGTATTCGTAATTGTAATCCTACTGGTAGTTGTTGTGTTTTTTTGGATAGCTTTTCATTTGCCTCTCCTATGATCCAATAATAGTTTACATCACCATAATACTTATCGGCTAATGCGTACAAGGTATCGCCTATCGTTGTCATGATATAAACGTCTTGATCGTGTCGTGATATAGGTGGATATACTACCGATCTTACAATTCGTGTGTTGTATGAGTCTTTTTTTTGTGGTATGTCTTGGTATCTACTATATGCCATCTACTTAATATTTTTTACCAAAGTAATTTCCATTTTTCCCGTTTAGTAGTTTGTCGTCACCGTCTGATAACACGGTAGCATCAAGGCTAACTTTTAGCATATGAGGCATCCCTTCGTCAATATCAAAGGTAGCTTCTGCTGGATCGAAGTCCCATTTCAAAGACGAAAAGGCACAATAAGCATCTATAAGGTTTCCAATTTTCAGTTTACATAAAGGTCCGGTAATGTAATTTGCTCCGGGTTTGAATCCACCTACCACAGTCATGCCTGCAAGTAAGTTTAGCTTTTTCATGTTTATATCTATGTCTCCCTTTTTAAAAGAGGGCAGTAGCACAGCAAACGATATAGCTCTAGTTACCCCAGCAAATTGTTTTAGTGTGTCTTGTCTTCCAACATACTGTACATCATTCCAATTAGCACTGAATCCATCTGAGTATGCTGTCAAGTAGGCTTTTAGTTTTTCTGTTTTGCCGTCGTGTGTAAACTTAATGTCTACGAAGTCTTTGAAATCTCCACCACTTTCAGCATGTGGATCCACTCCGCCGATTGGCTGCATTGTATCTGTAGCTACTATCGATGGGATGAGGTTTGTGCCGTTTGCAGCTCCAGGTTCTTGGTTTGGATCCTGGCTTGAGAATGGACCTTGATTAGGGCCAAGACCTGAGATCAAGTCTCCGTAAAACATGCCTCGATATGCAGCCATACTCCCTTGACCGTAACCGATTCTACCACTTTCTCCAATTCCACCATCAATCTTACTTAAAACACCACCTCCTCCATCCTTTCCTCCTGGTTGATTGTTATTATATGTGAATGCTCCCGGATCTTGTACACGATCCGTTGACCCTCCATCGTTGTTTTTATCACCCGCGGTTGAGGTAGAATCTACTGCAGGAGTTTGTGCAAGCTTATTGTTTGGATTAAACTGTACTTGTTCTGTTATAGCAGTTCCATGAAACTGGATTGGATCATTAAATGCTTGTGTACGGCTTTCTAAAAACTGTGATACTGATAAGTTAACTGATCCATGAACCTGAGTTGGATCGTTGACTGCTTCAGTTTGGTTTTCTAAAAACTGTGATATTGACAAGTCAGCTGACCCATGTTTAATTTTTGGCGCAGCGAATGCGAGTAGTCTATCGGTTTCGTATGATAAAATGTCTAATGCTGGTACTGTAAAGTTTTCTAAGGTTATTGTTTGAAACACATTCTTGTTTAGCACGCTACCTTCAATAATACCATTCTCCAAAAACATTCCTTGCAGTATAGCTACACTATTAGCATTTGCAGGTTTACTCTCTTCCACGGTTAAGCCTTGATTAGTGATTGGATTCCATGTAGGCAGTTCGATTGAGCCTTGATTTACATTAACATTATCTGGTAAAACCTCTGTAAGGGATATGAATTGGTTGTTGGTAAATCTAGTACCTTGACCTATTAATATGGTATCACTACTTACCCTATCTTCTAGATCAACTATGGATTCAAATGCACCATTATTGAAAAATGTTCCTTGAGTGAGAAGTGTAGTATTGTCGGCAATACGAGCTGTCAATTGTGTATCAGGATCTTGTGTTCTTAAAATTTGACTAACGCTAACTGGCTCTTCGGTTATTGTTACGTTTTGTATTGATCCAATTGCTGCTGTCAGAAATGGAGAAATGCTTAAATATCCCGTATATACATCTGACAAGAAGTATTGTGCTAAGTGTGTTGTTTTTGCTGCATTTGGTTGTTCCAAGCGATCTGCTAAACTAATATTTGAAGCAAATTGCGTTCGTGCTAATGGTATATTAGCTTGTGGTGAGTCAGCTAAACTTTTCAGTAACACACTCTCTTTTATTTGTGTTGGTGGTAATTCCTTTAGTGAAGCACCAGTCTTGCTTAATTGTTGATTAACAGTCTTTTTAAAATCTTTATCGTATATAGATCCCTTTAGCTTATCGGTTAAGCTAATTGTCTTGAATGGTTTTATAGACTGTCGTTCTTCCATATTATGCTATTCCTGATGTTGATACTGCTAATCCTATAACATCTCCTACCTTTTGTCCATCCATATTTATCACACCTGGAGTTTGGAATGCTTTTTTTAAACTCCTTATCTCTTCAATTAATGTATCCATCTTACTGTCTTCTGTTGAAGAACTCACACTCGATCCTCCACCCAAGTCAAAGTTGATTGAGTTTCCTAATGCTATCAATATTGGAGCAACTAATGACAATGCTATGAGACCCATAATCGTTGGTAGTGTAAATACACCAGCCAATGCAAATGCTGTCAATCCAGCTGCCATTCCGAATAACGCTGTACCCATCATTAACATGGCTGGTAGGAGTGATATGATTGATACTATAGAAGCTGCTACTCCTGCAAATGCTTGATCGATGGTTGGTATTATTCCAGATATCACCTCTAATCCTACAGCCGCTAACATTACTCCCGTTCCTAAAGCCATCATTCCTAAGCCTAATGCAATAAGTGCAGGTGCTCCAAAGAGCGCTGCGATTGCTAATGCAAATAATGCGTATGAAAATATTAACATACCAGCTGCAGTTGCTATTAAGCCCACTGCTGATTCTGGAGTCATTACTCCTAAAAACTTTTGAAACATTTCGATACCATCTTCTGCTTTTGCAAACAACATCATTGCTATGGCTGCTGGAATTAGTGCTGCTCCTAATACTGCTAATGCAGCGGCTCCCATTGCAATTGGTACGATTAGAAATCCTAGGCCGGCAGCTGCTAATGCTAATAATGGTAACGCTATACTAAATGCTATTATACTTCCAACGTCTACTCCTTTTAGCATGCTAAATGCAAAGGCAGCTGGTATAAGTGCTAATCCGAGAACACCCATTGCCAATGCTCCCTTTATTACAGAGGATGGACTTATTTTGCCCATTGACTTAGACATTATGAATAAAGATCCCGAGAATAATACTAAAGCTATTCCAACGTCAATCATGTCTTTTGCGCTACCTATTGACGTAACACCCGCTGCAATTGCTGCAAGTCCTATTCCAAGCATGGCTCCTGCTATCACTAATACTGCAACACCTTTTAATGTTTTCATAGGCTTAAGGGCAAACGCCTGAAGCCCATTTCGGATACCTCTCATTGCAGCTGCAAACCCTCCAGCCTTTTTAACACCTCCTGCTTTCTTACTCATAGCAGCTGATTTATCTACACCCTTATCACCAGCACCTAACATCTTACTTCCAAGACCTTTTGCTTTCTTATTTAAGTTAAAACCGGTAACACCTCCTCCTCCTCCGGATGCTGCTTGTGCTTTTTGAGCTATCAACCGCTTTCCGAAAGCAAACTCCCATAACATATTTGCTTTGTCAATTGCAAACTGCTTTAGTTTTAGTGCACCTAACATAATAGTGCTTTTAAGTTGTTTGAAACTTTGGACGCCGATCATCTTACCAAACTTAGCTATGTCTTTTGCACCATCTGAAAGGGTGCTAAATCCTTTTACTAAAGAGAGTGTTGTAACACCAACATTTTTTAACTTCTCAAATAAACCGCCTGCATTTGCAGCAAGTTCATCCATAGTAACATCTCCAGCTGCTAATGCAGCTTGTTGATCTTCTGTCAAGTCATTTAACTTATCTTGGCCGGATACCATCTTAGAAAGCTCTGCTACAGAGACTCCCATAGAGTCAGCTAACGCTTTACGTTGAACAACATTCATAGCGTTAAACTCTGCTTCACCTCCTACATTAGCAAGCATCTCTTTAGTTGCTCCAGCTAAATCACCTTCCAATGCTAACTGTCTAGCTTTGTCAAGATTAATTTCTCTACCCAATAACACAGACGCTTCCATCTGTTTCTCGATTGAGTTTTCAAAGTCTAATAACCCTTCGGCTGCATTAGCCATTGTACTCATTTCAAGACCAACCTTCTTGGCAGCCACAGCCATTACAGCCATATTCTTACCACCGTCTTTACCAAACTTAGCAATATTTTCGCCATTCTTGGCCATGTCTTTCATTACCTCACCTGGAGCGACGTGTGCTGCCTTAGCCATCTCACCTGCAAACTTGGCGGTTTCATTTGCTGTCTCAAGTGTAGCACCAGGCATCATACTCAGGGATGCTGATAGCTTACCTGCTTCTTGGTTGCTAATTCCATATGTCTTAGCTAATGATGCTGCTTCTAATCTTGCTTCTCGAGTTACTTCGTGAATGCTACCCATTTCTGAACGCATACCACTCATAACTTCCATTGAGTCCTTGGCACTTGTTCCAGTTAGTGAGAACGAATCACTTATTGCTAATCCAGTTTCATGGAATGCCTGAGATACTGTATGTCCTTCGGCACGAGCATGATCGAATAGACCTGTCATATTCTTCATACCCTTATTAACCTGGTTTAAGAATATACCAGCTGCTAGTCTTCCATCTGTAAATATGTCTTTGAATACTCCTTGGTATCCAGTAATTTCTTTTAACTTATCTTTTAACGCCTCTGTGTGTGCAAGATTCTCCTCAGCAAGTTGTTCAGCAGCTTCTTGTTCAGTATTCTGCTTTTCGTATTCTGTAGTCATTTGAATAGCTGCATTGTATTGATCTTCCATTTTGGATACCAAACTATCAGCCATTCCATTTTCTCTTGCTAATAAAACTGCTTTTTCTTTTTCTACTACTAGTGTTGCTACTGCAATAGAGTTGCCAGTAGCTAGTGCTCGATTTTGTATTTCTTGTTGTTGAGCATTTTGTTTTAGTGAGTCTTCTAAGTCTTTATTAAGGCTTTTTATTCCAGTAAAGTACTCTTCTGCTGTCTTTGCTCCTTTAGCAGTCTCGTTGACCTCTTTTGTCATAGCCTTTGCAAAGTCAGCTCCCTTAGAGAAAACCCTCTCCATCTTCTCACTAACCTTTGAAAGCGCTTGTGCAGCCCTTTGTAGGTTGTCAGCTGCTCCTTTGGATATGTCGTCTTTTTCAGCCACAGACTATTATCTTAAACCGTGTTTTTTGAACATGTTACTGAGCCTTGAATTGCTCATCTGATTTCGTAGTACTTTAGCAAATCCCTTTGGATCTTTAGCTAACCACCCCTTAGCAGTACGTTGCCATTTTGCATCTGACATTTTAAACTTCTTAGCAAGACCTTTGAAGTCTTTGTGTTTGAGTAAGAAGTCGTATTGATAATCAGCCTTTCTGTTAGTAGCCCACTTCATGCCACCTGCAATCTTATCAATTACCCATCCAGTCAATCCAGCTTCATCTAAACCTTGTGGAGCTTGCTTTATGTATTCTTGAATTGATTCGCGTAGTTCTTTCTCTCTTGATTCCATTCTTATTGCTTTCTTATAAATAGTTTGGAATAATAAAAAAA
>TARA_R110000744_G_scaffold363039_1_pt1 | contig 12394 bp, 6 predicted proteins | sample TARA_R110000744 | Tara Oceans TARA_R110000744 (sample SAMEA4398083) | marine metagenome | biome: Polar Biome; feature: [DCM] deep chlorophyll maximum layer (ENVO:01000326); material: water (ENVO:00002006), including particulate matter (ENVO:01000060) such as... | depth 36 m | reverse complement strand
GGATACTGGAAGGCTCTAGAGGACAGGCGTCGCTACGTCAACAAGGTTGACCTACAGGGTGGTAACCGTTCACTTGGTTTCGCTACCGAGTTTGGTGACCTACCTTTCAAGGCAGACTTCGATGCCCCAGAGGGCAAGATGTGGTTTGTCAACTCCAAGAAGGTAAACCTAAACACAAACCGTGGATGGGAGTGGATTGACGAGGATGGTTCCAAATGGAAGCAAGTTCCTCGCCGAGACGCATTCATTGCGTACCTACGTAACTACTCAGAGATCTCAACCTACCGTCGTAACACACACGGTGTCATCTCAGGTATTGCCGCAGGCGTATAACCATTAACCGCTGAGGGGGTGAGCTGCTGCAAGGCGGTTCACCCCCTTAGTCATAACAAGGAGAAACATGGGCATTCAGTACTTTAACCAAAGAGGCACAATCCCAGACTTAAGCGAGCTGGATAGACTTCGTGACCTTCCAGAGAAGGCACACAGGCTAGCAAGGATGCTGGCCGACTACGACCCAAGTATTTACATTAGAAAGCTTGGCGCAGGGCACCCTCAATTTGACAAAGACCGCCCTTTTAGCGTGGTAGTAATGGGCGACAAGGATAGGTACGTGCTGAAGAATTTTGCAGAATGGCAGCTTGATGAGCGCATTATGGCCGAGATTATCCAGTCTGACGTTACTAACGCAGGTATGTCGATTAGCGACATGGACGCTTTGAATGCTGCCAACGCAATGATAAAAGCAAAAGAGCGTGAAGAAGTAATGGCTGAGCGACACGAATTAGCCAAAGATGTTGCTAAACTAGGGTTTAGCAAGAATTACGCTCGCCATAACGGAAAGTTGCTGTTCGACCCAAATGCCTAGAGATTACTATACAAAGACTGCTAACGATGTGGCCACCGACGTTAAGCGTATCTTCGGTGATGAGGCACTAGTAGAGCTACAAGCTACAGACTTAGTCCGCTGGACAAATGCTGCTCAGCGTGAGATTTCCTCCAGTAACACTGTGCTAAGAGGCAAGGCTAGCCACAACTTGGTAGCTGCCCAGTCCTTGTACACCGTCCCCCTAGACAGCCCAGTGGCTCAGATACAAGGAGTCCACGTTGAAGGAAAGCCGCTTCGCGGCATTAGCTTTCAAGAAGCACAGGAGACAATCCTCCGAAGCGACCCAGATTTAGTAGATGGCCACACAGACAAGTTCACCCGAGTTTGGTATGAATGGGATGGGGATTTATACATCTACCCAGCTCCAGCCAAAGATGTAACCAACGGACTTGAGCTTTTCTACATAGCTTACCCTGCAACCATAACCACCTTGTCACAAACGCTAGGCATCCCAGACAGGTTCTACAACCAAGTTGTTGACTACGTGTTGGCTCAAGCATACAGACTTGACGAGAACTGGCAGGCTACTGCTTATCAGGATGCCAGATTCCGGGATTCAATGAACCGCCACCTTGCAAAGGAAGACATAGTGGATGTTCAGTTCTACCCTACAAAGGTAGTACTGCCTGAGGACGAGTAATGGCTAGAGAAGGCCTGGTAATTGATGACTTCTCCGGCGGACTAAACAACGTCGTTGACCCGTCTCTTATTGAAGAGACCGAGGTGGCTGAGCTTAAAAACTTAGTAATCTCACGCACAGGAAAACTAATCAGCCGCCCCCCTATCTACAAAATCGCAGACTACCCTGCAACCTTCACTGACGCAAAAGCCCTAGGCTACTACCGGAACGAAGACGCAGTTGTCTACTTGGTTGTAGCATCAGAGACCGCTACTTATATATATGACCTAGTAAACAACACGTGGGCTGAAGTTTGGGACGAGCCAGCAAGTGACATGGCCACCTATGCTGACAGGCTTTACCTGATTCACCCTACTGCTGGGGGAGGCTACTGGTCAAAGGAAAGCGGCTCATACGCATGGCTCGATATAGCCGCAATGCCTGCTGGGAACCAGATCCACTTTACTAAAGGACGCGTATACATATCCAGCAAGGCGAATGGAAACACATCATCTATTCGCTACTCTGACATCACAAGCGCTCCAGCAGGTACTAGCATTAACAGCTTCCCAGCGCTAAACGTTATTGACGTGAACGAGGGTGACGGAGAGGACATTGTCCGAATTATTGAGGGCAACAATGAGCTTTTTCTTTTCAGAACAAACTCTACTTACCGACTAGCTTTTAGCGCTTCAGCAGACCCCTCACTTGGGACCTTGTCAGCCATGTCGCAAAGCATCGGTGCTGACGACGCGAGAAGCGTCGTGGAGGGCGAAAACTATCTAGCCGTGCTTCACGCTGGAACCTTATACCAGTTTGCTGGCTACAACTTTTATCCGTTTAACCCAGCCAACAAAGTAGAGTTTAAGACAAAGACAAACTTCACTGGTATGAAGCAGGCAGTCACAAAAATTGGCCAATACCTATTGGTTTGGCACCACGGATACATGTACAGTTTTGACACCGAGACCAGCCTTTGGTCTGAGTGGGAGTCAGATACCAAAGCGTCGCACTTCCTTGAGGCTCCTAGGGGAACCTTCCTGGACTCAGCCGCTTTGCCCACTGCCTACGGTGTCCCCTTCGGGGATTATACAAATAAGGGTGTACTAAAGCTCGCTTTAGAATACCCAGAAACAGGTGCAGAGACAATTCGATGCTCCATGGTCTCACGTACCTATGACATCGGGCAGCCTTCGCTGTTTAAAAGGCTCTTTGGCTGGGAGCTCCTTGTAGTCGCAGTAAACTGGATTGAAGGCGGGCTTACACCTATAGACGCTTTTCAGGACCTTGAAGAGCAGATACTCTGGTCAGAACTTGAAACCTATACGTGGGCAGCAGCTGCAACAGCCAAGATAGCTTGGTTGCCGCTAGGAGCCATAGAGCCGGTCATTGTACCTGGGCTTCCCGGCCTAAATCCTAAACCTCAGGTTGTGAAGATCAGCGGTAAACAAACGTTTAAACGAGGGTACTTTACCGTTAGATTCCAGAACGAAGGCACAAAAGCTACTGCTCCTAGTCGTCTTGATGGAATTGTTCTATACCTAACTAATGGACGCCGCATGGCAAGTCAGAGAGTTGCATAATGAGTAATATTGGCGGCGCAGGATTTAACAAGTATGCAGCGGGTGCTAAAAGGTACGGATTCGGCATTGTTGGTCCAAATACAGGCATGAAGCTTGACAAGGCGGGCTACCAAGAAAGAGGCACTAAACAACGCGCAAAGAACGCTGCAATGCTAAAATGGGTGCAGGGCAAAAATGGTGCCCGTCAGTTTGCAGGACCAACTAGTCAGATAGGGATGAAGTAATGGCTACTTCTTACGGCCCGTACGGCCCGTACAACCCTGGGACTTATAGCAAGTATGAGGCACCAAAGCCAAAGCCTACGGCTTCGAGTAAAAGTGATAATAGGTACGCTGCCCTTAAGCCTAAGCCTGCTCCTAAGGTTAAGGCTGCTCCTAAGCCTAGGCCTGTCACAGAGACTGGCATCATGATTCCTGGCAACGCTTTCAAGAAAGACGGCTCTGCTGTCAGCAGCAGCAGCCTTACGAGAGCCAGAGAGATCAACCAAGCCATCGTTGACAAAAGCCTCCCTTCTAAAAAAGAAGAAAAGCCTCCTGAAAAAGACCTTGGCACTGGGAGCATTGAGACCAGTACCGCCCCTGTGCCAGGCACTACGAGTGACCCCGCTGCTGGTGACGGCACAAGCTCTACTGCAGAAAAGCCTTTAGATGTCACTTTGGGTCAAGAAGGAATGGATGCTGCACAGGCTGCTGCTGACGCTATGCGACTGTTCCAATCAAACCAAGCCAAAGCTCAATTGACAAGTGCGCTATCTAGAATTGACCGTTCAGCTCTTGACCAGTACGCAACTATAGCAAATGACTACGCTGCTCGAGGTCTCGCCCGAAGTGGTGGAAAGCTGCAAACAGAGCAGAAGGCTGAGGACGAAGTCTCTCGTGTAAGGGCAGATGCCAGCCAAGCTGTGACAGACTTCCTAAACGAGCTGAAGCTTACTGGAAACCTAGAACAAGCTAAGACTAACCTAGGGAAAAGCGGAGCTTTCCAAGAATACATTAACGACAACTACGGAACCCCGGGAGCGTAATCATGGCAACTGACTATCAGGCAATGGCCGCAAGAGAGAACACCTACACCGGGCAAAAGTACGGCTCCGCTGCTCCTGGCTATGGGGGTAAAAGCGCACAGCCAGCTTCCCCAAAGGCAGCTCTTGATGCTGCTGTTAACACTATTAACTCAGGTAGCGCTCTGCCTGCCCACTTAGTAGGTCAAAACGCTGCCAATGTACAAGGCCTAAAGCGCCAGTACTCTGCCGATGCGGCAAACGCTTCGGCGCTCCAAGGGCTTAACGACGCGATGTACACAATGACTGGTGGCCCCAACGCTGCCCTAATTGCCCAGATGAACGCTCAAAAAGCCCAATACGCCGCAAATTATTCTCAGAACAAGGCTGACGTTAATAACCTCTACGGAACACTCACAGAGGACATTACGGAATACGGCGGAAACCTACAGACTCGCTATGGTACAACCATGGGGGAGATGGATACTGCCCAGTCCCAATACCAGCAAAACATAACAGACACTAGGGCTGGACAGCAAGATAACCGTGCCGCTGCTGCTGCTGAATTAGGGCTATCGGCAGAGTCGCTACAGGCTGCTCCTAGTACTGCAATGGACGAGATTGCAGCTACATCTGGGGCTGCTGCCGAGAACTGGAAAAACCTATTTAGCGCAAACCAGCTGTTTGAGCAGTCATCTACTGACCGTCAGGTTACAGGCGCAAACAACACTAAGAGCAACCAGCTTCTAGGAATGAAGCGTTACCTTGACTCGCAGAACATGGCGCTTGATGCCCAGATTGCTGCAGAAAAAGGCAAGACTGCCACTCAAGAGCTAACCGATGTCGGCAGAACTCTCCGTGGCGCACAAGTTGAGCAGACTCTAAAGTACGCTCAAAGTATTGCTCCTGGGATCTATGGAAGTGGCTCAGAAGCCGAGAAGACTAGTTTAATGCAAGGCTTTAGCGACTCTCAAAAAGACATTTTCAACAACACCGGACAGCAGTACGATCAAGAGGCGCTGACAGACATGCTTAGAAAAATTAGCCAAAAGAGACTCAGCAAATCCATACAGGGAGACAACGCTGGAAATGCCCTCACACTAGAAGAGTCAATTCTTGCTAGGAATTTGAAATTTAACGTTTCCGACCTCGGTTAGCGCTAAAATAGAAACGTGGCCGAAGATCTTACTAAACTCTTAAACGAACTGCAGCAGATAGCTCCTGCGGGGGCTTCGTCACCTTCGCTGGGGCAGGTTACCCCTACAGCCAGATACGACCCTGAAGCACAGCCTGTATCAACAGGTCCGGGAGATGCGGCCATAGGCCCAGTAAACATCTTCGGTGGCTTTATGCGAGGAATTACCGGTATAGGTAGAGGATTTACAAACCTTGCCGGGGGAGTTCTGCCTTACGCCAACCAGATGTTCGACACGATAGAAGACGGCTTCCAGGCTCAAGACGTACCTAAGCTATTCGAGGCGTCTGCTAACGTTTTATGGGGCGGGCTAAAAGGCTTCACCAAGGGGTTTGCTTCTTCCTACATGCCACCAACCGCTCAAAGCAAAGAGTGGCTGCGAGATACGTTTGGTGGAGAGACCTACGAGGGCGCATATGAACTCTTTCAGTCCGATGACTTCAGCGACGCCGCAGAGAACCTGCCTTTTCTTAAAGAGGCCCAGAGCGACGAAGGCGTTGGCTTTGGTATTCCTGATGAATGGATTGGCTTTGACGTACCTTGGGCTGGCATTGAAAAAGGCAAGGGACTAGAGTTCACTAAAGCTGGACTTTATTCGTTTGCATTTGACGTGTTTACTGACCCAATTAGCTACCTTCCGATTGGTCTAGGAGGCGCTACAAGAGGCCTTGTGTCGGGAATCAAGGGCGCTACTCAGGGCAGCAAACTAAAAGGTGTAACCCCTCTCAGTGAATTAGACCCTGTTACAAGAACCAAGGTAGTACCTCAAGAACTGTACCCAGAACTTCGTCCATACAAAATAGAAGAAGGTCGCCCAGTCAAGCTGGGGGAGGCTGACGCAAGAGTTGCATACAACGCTATAGACACAAACCCCCTCACTTACATTGCAAAAGAAATGGGCCGTGGCTACGTATCTGCTTTTAGGGAAGTGAACGCTCGTGCTGCAAACAAGCGAATAGCAAGAGTTCATAGAAAAAGAGATGCCAATCTTCGTGAAAGTGCGATGACAAGGGTCTTAGAAGAGGGCGGTGACGTCTCCGACATAAATTCTGTCTTTGCCGCGGCTGACTCTATAGCTAAAGAGACAAAACTGACTCTTGCTCAGCGCTTAAAAAATAAAAAGATAGAAAAAGAAAGTTCAAGAAAAATTGAAGAGGCATTTACTGAGACCTTAGACAGAGCTAGCATCAGCCTGAGAACCCCTGAAGGTGCCGAAGCAATTGGAAGAATCGCGACTGCTTACAGCAAACTGCTTCAAAACGTTCCTGTTAATCAAAGGGCAACCGCATTAAGAGCAGCAATCGCTAACGATGCGGCTAGGTCCATTAGGCAAAAAGTCCCAGTAGTCTCAAAGGCTCCTCGGGGCAGCTTCGCTGCAAAAGAAGTAAATGACCTTGGTGACGAGCTAGTTACCTCTCAAGAGGCGGGCAGTTCTGCAGGTGCCGCTTGGGACTCGTTTAGCTCGAACGCAGCCGTAAATGCTACAACAAAAACCCGTGCGATACGGGAGCTATTTTCGCCACTGAAGTCAGGCTCCGGAGGAGGACTTACAACGGCGCAGGTTAGAGAACTCTCTGATCTAGTGCTGGGTGACATCAGCCGCCGTTCCCCGAAAGCCACTAAAGGCAAGGGCGTAAAGGGAGGCGAGCAGGCTAGGCCTACCGAGCTAGCAGACATTATTAACGATTCCCGTGCTCGCCTTGAAGAGGAGCTAGGAAAACCCTTAGCCCAGATTAAGGGCAGTGAAGTTACTGGAGAAATTCTAGACAGAGCACTAGGTGGTCAGTACCGCCTTGCGGGAGAGCGCCTTCGCCAGCTATCTTTGGCAGAAGGCGGACGAGTAAGCAACGAGTTTAGAGCGCTGTCAAAAGCAAAGAACCTGCCTTTCAACCCCCTGACGGTAGACCTTGAGCCTTCTTACTTTGGTGGCATCTCTAGTAGCACTGCAGGTCCTGGAGCAAGAACGGCAAAGATTAAGAAGTATGCTGCTGCTGGAGAAGACTATTACCCTGCCGGCATTGTAGATATTCTAAAGAAGGTGGGAGTTACAGGTGCCCACTCTCTAGGGTTCCAGGATCTAAAAGCTAAGGCTTCTGAGGTAATGGAAGCTTTGACTTACCTTTCTGCTAGAACGGCAAACAGGGTACTTACTGCCGAAGCTTACAACACTCGCCTAGGTAAGCTCAGCCTTGGTAACATCATGCGCCCAGCTACCGACCCAATTGATGCTGAGTTGAAGCGCATTGGAGAAGTTGCTGAGCAGCTGTTCCCTAATGCCTCCAGAGTCACCAAAAAAGAAATCGATCAGCTAGCCAGAGACCTAGACGATGCTGTCTTTGAGTCAGTGGAAGCCTCGAAGACCCTCTCTCCTGAAGAAGCAATCTATGCAAAAGAGCTGGGTAACAGCACGGGCAATAAGTTTTTCAAAGGCGGCAAGAGCCTATTTACAGCCAAGGACAGAAGCGGTCTGGATGTTTCTCTCGTTGGGGAAAGCGTGTTCAATCTTTACAGACTTAGCAGGCGAGCAAAAGCAGCCGATGCGGGTCGTTTTGCCGACTACGTAGATGAGGTAATCCTAGAAGGGCAAGCTCTGCCTAAAAGCGTTGCTGAGTTTGAGGCTGCCTTTGCTTCTAAGCTTGACACTTGGGACGGAGATGGGCTAACTGCTAGCTTACTAGTTGATGCTACTTCTGCAGTTTACTCAGGCAAGGGCAAAAAGCTAGGAACTAAGAACCCTGGATTTAACGCTTTTGCAAAGGGAATTATAGAACGAGAGCGTAAGGCTGCGCAGGCCTTGTTCAAAAGAGAGGGCCTTGCTGAGCTAGAAGCAACGCTGCTACCTAAGATGTGGTCTGACAGGCTTACTAAGGAAGGTTACTTAAGGGTGGCTGCTAACGGCACCCCTGAGCAGGCTAGGCTAGCTATGATTTCAGAGAGCCTACTCAGCAGGTTTACCTTACCTAGAGATGTACTCGCTCACCGCAAGCACAAAGAACTAACTAAAGGCAAGACTGCCCAAGACATTGTAGGTCAAAAAGCAACCTTTGCTCGTGTTCTCGACTCAATTGACAACGGTCTAAAGAAAAAGGGACTGAGCAAGAAAAACGAGTACAGGGCTGCTGTTGAAACCCTTCGCGGCATGAGAGTCCTCAGCGATGAGGACAGGGGCGAATGGAAAATCTTAATAAACAAGCTGCTAGAAGGCACAGTAGAAGGCAGGAAGTCTGTCTACACAGGCAGAGATGCGGCAAAGCAGGTCATTCTGGACTTCCAGGCCAAGCTGCCTGACATAGACCTAGAAGATGTAGCTCGGGTAATAGCAGGCTATGGCTATCAGCCAGCCTCTAAGGCACTCACGGAGCCAGGAAAGCTGAACATAAAGCAGATCAGTAGCTGGCTAGATGGCAAGGGCCCCAAAGGCGGACTGGAGGGTAAGGCCGGACAGGCCATTTCGCAGGCTGAAAAGGAAGCCATGGAGAGTAGCGCTGATATTGCCACATCTCCATTCCATCCCGCAGACGCCATGGATACAATGCAAGCAAAAGCCATGTTGAGCATAGAAGATCGAGCTCAGTATGTTCGCAATTTTGAAGCACAATCAAGAGATATGATTTCAATAGCTAATGCTAACGGGCACGGATGGCTCATGGACGCCTCAATAGCGTCTCTTGGTCCGACCTTGAGGAAATTCTTTACTGACACAAAAAATACAACCGAAGTTATTACACAAAAGTACTTTAGAAATAAAACAGCAATCACCCAAGAGATAATTGACGGTGAGCTACAAAAAGTGGGTATAAAGCAAAGCTTCGAAACCCTTAGCCAGTACACATACTTTAGAGGCCTAATAAAAAGAATTGACCTTGACGTCGCTGCAGGTAACTTTGCAGACCCTATAAAGGCAAAAAAAGACTTAATGCTCATTGCTTTGCGGTACATAGAATCCTACTTGGCGCTAAGAGGGATCGTGCCTTCTGCTGTGCCTTCATCAAGAATTGGTGCGCTAGAAGTCTTTGAGCTAACTGGGAGCAAGGCTCTACAGAAGCAAATCCAAAACATGGACGCGCTGCCTGCGTTTGTGACTTTTGGCGACATTATTGAAGTGCTCCCCGTTGCACTCGCAAAAGAATTTTGGTTTGATGGTCCCGTCCGTTCAATCCCTCCAACTGTTCAAGCAGAAGGTGTTAGAGTGCTTGTGAACCACATGTCTAACTTAAAAGCTGGAGAATGGTTTACAGATATGCAGTTCCAAACTGTATTTACTCACATGATGGCAAACATGCATCTTCATGCAAAAAAGAGTACCGGCATGTTAAGGAACGACCCTAAGAAAAACTGGCTAGAGGCTAACGGGAAAGACGGTCTAGACAAACTAGAAGCGTTTACCCGCTACTTCTTGGCCGATATGCCAGACGGGACCTTAGAGGCTCCTGCCTTTAAGGTGTACGAGAGGCACCGTCAGAACATGCTTTACTCAAGCATTGTCTTAAAGGAAACTGCGCCCAGTGGTAAGATTATTGGCCAACTGCGAGAAACTTGGGAAAGGCTGCTTGAAAACCCAATAGCCTCAAAAGAAACAAAGTATGCAGCGCTAAAAGAGATTACCGGTGAGCTAAACAAGTTCCTAGAACTAGATGACATCAAAACGGACTTTGCTGACATGCTTGCAGCCCAGGACGTTTTGGTTAATATTTCACAGAGCTTAAGCCGTGATGAGCTCCTCACTGCGGCGGAGTACGCAGCGATATCCGCAAAGGCTGCTGTAATTGCTGAGGTCAAAAGTCGAGGTGGGAAAACTAAGACAGTTGACCTACGCCTAGCACGAAAAGAATTTAACGACACAAAGAAGGCCGAGTATCTAAAGCTAGCCAACGCTCGCGTGGACTTGACTTTGGATATGTACATTGACAAAGTAATGAAGTCTGGAGAAGCTAAAGGCACCTACGGCAATACTGCGGCTTATGACCTAATGGCGGACGCTCAGACTGAGTCCGGCAACGTAAACTTCCTTCTTCGTTTTGCAGACGCCACGCTGCGAAAAATGAGCTACAAGTACGGCATGGAAACCCTGCGCCCTGCAGTCGGTGGCGTCCAGCGTTACACGATGAGAGCCGACAACAGCTTCACAAAAGGCAACAAGCGCGTACTCCAGAAGTGGGGGAAGCAGCAGTCAGTTGATGGCGCTGAGTATCTGACTAGCTCTATGAACGCTTTGAAACAAGTCAAGCCAGAAGATCTTCCAAACTTAATCTTAGACTTGGACACTGTCATGAAAGGCTTTGGTAGAGACGCTCAAATAAAGAAGATTTCAGAAAACGCTGGGAAAGAAGTCGCTGAAGCTCTTAAGAGAATCCGCAACTTAAAAGATGCAAATGGCGCAAAGATTTTCGACAACTTTGATGACCCAAAAATGAACGCTCTGGCAGATGCTGCAGCGCCTTTGCTCCGTGTGTTTGACGAGCTTGGCTCAAGGCGGCCAGACGTCAAGCTGCTTAACTTCTACCTCCGCAAGGCTGGCGAACTGCCTCAGGCACAGCGAAACGCTGAGTGGCCAATCGACTCAAAAGCAGAGCTAGATGCTCTTAATGCGGGCAAAGCTTTAGGAGAAACTCCTGACGAAGCTAGCGGAATTTTCTTTAATCCAGATCTGTCTCCTGAAAATCTAGGCTCTGCTTGGCGTGACATGGACTGGACTGAAAACCTAAAAGCGGTAAACTCAATCTTTTATGCAATGAGCAAGGCCGAAGAGTGGTACTCAATTGCCGGAGAAATTACTAGACTTAGCGGCGCTGTTAGAGTCACTAGCGGTGGTGTCAAATCTGTACAGGCAGTCCCCGAAGGCTTTGTAAGGCTTAAGGGGATGGATGAGCTGAAGCTTGGCGACGAGTTGACAGGTAAAGAGCTTTTCCACTTTCTTGACACTGAAAACTATGTTTACCCAGCATGGGTGGTTCCTGAAATTGAAAACCTTGCTGACTTCCTTGGAGCGCCTTACAGAGAGGGACTCGGTAAAATAACCCAGTCTAAGTTCTTCAGGCGCATAAACACAGTACAGAACTTCGCCAAGCAGATGATGACCAACATGCGCCCAGGAAACCACTTGATGAACTTTATGGGTGGTGTACTTATTAACGATGTTGCCGGCATGAGAAACCCAGCAAACTATGTTTACTCGCTCAGGCTCCTAAAGGCTTCTGGCATCTCAGCTGAAGAGTTAGGGATAAGTAGAAACGCTGCTGAATATTGGATGGCGCGGCACTTTGATGACCTGGAACGAACTGGCAAACTCGACATAAAAGAGGTCGCAGACCCGAGAAAGAACAAAGACTCTGTCGGTGTAGTTATGGGTGGGAAAGTTAGCTACATTGCTTACGAGGATCTTGGCTCGCTAGTTATGGCCAAAGGTGGCTTTGTGCCTTGGCAGCAGAGCGCAAACCTTGACCTCCTAACTCAGATGGCCGGCTCTCCTAACCTGCAAGCATTAAAGAAGCAAGGTAAGATAGCAAAAGCGTGGAACGAGACAAGCGAAGTTGTAGGCTCGTGGGCTGCCCACCGAGACGACTTTACACGCATGGCTCTTTTCATTGACGAGCTGAAAAAGGGCAGCTGGAATAGTCTAGAAGAGGGCGTGGATGCAGCTCTTCTAAAAGTTAACCGCTACCACCCTCAGCCACAAGAGGTTAGCAAGTTTAACAGGGACGTAACCCGTCACCTTATCTTGTTCTACACATGGAGAGCCAAGACCCTAGGTGTCATAGTTGGTGACTTGCTTGAGAGGCCTGGACGCCTAGTATCTTGGGAGAAGGGTTACTACAACTACCAAGCAAGCCAAGGGTACCAGACAGAGTACTTTGGTAGCCACGACCCTAAAGACGAAGCTCTCCGCTCGTTTCAGCAAAACAACCTTGGAATCCTCGTTGGCGGTAACAAGTACAGCATATCTATTGCCCACCCAATGTGGGACCTTATGGGTAGCGATGGCTGGTTGTCTCAGTTTAAATGGGACACAAACGAAGGTGCTGCTGCAAACGTTACAGGCATGGCTCTTGGTAGCACTACTAACATTCTTTACTCATCAGCCCCGCTAGTAGAAAACTTATTTGTAAAC
>TARA_R110000744_G_scaffold112531_4_pt1 | contig 12412 bp, 9 predicted proteins | sample TARA_R110000744 | Tara Oceans TARA_R110000744 (sample SAMEA4398083) | marine metagenome | biome: Polar Biome; feature: [DCM] deep chlorophyll maximum layer (ENVO:01000326); material: water (ENVO:00002006), including particulate matter (ENVO:01000060) such as... | depth 36 m | reverse complement strand
GGATATTGAGCGCGAACGTGGTATTACCATTAAAGCGCAAAGTGTTACCTTGGACTATAAAGCGAAAAACGGTGAAGTGTACCAACTTAACTTTATCGATACGCCTGGTCACGTTGATTTCTCTTATGAAGTGTCCCGTTCATTAGCTTCTTGTGAAGGTGCTTTACTGGTGGTTGACGCTGGTCAAGGTGTTGAAGCACAAACAGTTGCAAACTGTTACACCGCACTTGAAATGGACTTGGAAGTTATTCCAATCTTAAATAAAATCGATTTGCCACAAGCCGATCCAGAGCGTGTCAGTGAAGAAATTGAAGATATTATCGGCATTGACGCCACTGGCGCAGTAACGTGCTCTGCTAAAACAGGTTTAGGCATTGAAGACGTTTTAGAAACGATTGTTGAAAATATTCCTGCGCCAGAAGGTGATCCTGATGCGCCACTACAAGCACTTATTATCGATTCGTGGTTTGATAATTACCAAGGCGTAGTGTCATTGGTTCGAATTATGAATGGCCAAGTTAAAAAAGGCGATAAAATGGTGGTTATGTCGACAGGACAAAACCATATAATCGATAAGGTTGGTATTTTTACGCCTAAACAAAAAGACACGGGCATTTTAAAAGCCGGTGAAGTAGGCTTTATTATTGCGGGTATTAAAGAGATTCATGGTGCACCTGTAGGTGACACGATTACTATCTTTAAAAAAGAAGCTGACAAGGCTTTACCAGGCTTTAAAAAGGTTCAGCCGCAAGTTTACGCCGGTATTTTCCCGATCAGTTCAGATGATTACGAAAACTTCCGAGACGCTTTGAATAAACTTAGCCTAAATGATGCATCGTTATTTTTTGAACCTGAAAACTCATCTGCATTAGGTTTTGGTTTCCGTATTGGTTTCTTGGGCATGTTGCACATGGAAATTGTACAAGAACGTCTTGCTCGTGAATACGACCTTGATCTAATCACGACAGCCCCGACCGTAAATTACGAAATTGCATGTACCAACGGTGATGTTATTTCTATTGATAACCCTAGTGACTTACCGGCAACGAATAATATTGAAGAAATTCGTGAGCCAATAGTGCAAGCGAATATTTTGGTACCTCAAGAGCATTTAGGTAATGTTATTACCTTGTGTATAGAAAAACGTGGTGTGCAAAAAGATATTATTTATCACGGTAATCAAGTGGCGGTAACTTATGAATTACCAATGGCCGAAGTGGTCATGGACTTCTTTGATAAATTAAAGTCGACCAGTCGCGGTTATGCTTCATTAGATTATCACTTTGTTCGTTTTGAAGCAGCAGACATGGTACGTGTTGATGTTATGATCAACGGTGATAGAGTTGATGCCTTAGCCATGATCACGCATCGCGCAAACTCAGTTGCCCGTGGTCGTATGTTGGTTGAAAAGCTAAAAGAACTAATTCATCGTCAAATGTTTGATATCGCTATTCAAGCGGCCATTGGTAACAATGTTATCGCTCGTACTACGGTCAAACAGCTTCGTAAAAACGTAACCGCAAAATGTTATGGTGGTGATATTTCTCGTAAGAAAAAATTACTACAGAAACAAAAAGATGGTAAGAAACGTATGAAGCAAGTAGGTAATGTAGAAGTGCCACAAGAAGCGTTTTTAGCCGTGCTTAAATTAGATAAATAATTATCCAATTTGACTCATTAAAAAAAGTACACTTAATGAGTCAAATTAGTATTACTAAAAGACAGGAATAATATGGCAGTTTACTTTTCAATATTTTTAGTCATTGTTACCGCAATTACCGGTATTATTTGGCTAGCTGATAAATTCTATTTAGCGCCGCAAAGACAGTTAAAACTGGCGGCTACGCAAGCACAATGCGAGGGGGAGTTAAGTGACGATGTTGTTGATAAAATTCTTGATGCGCCTTACTTTATTGATACACCCGTGCAAATTTTCCCTGTTATTGCTTTTGTATTGATATTACGCTCATTTATTTACGAACCGTTTCAAATACCGTCTGGCTCTATGATGCCAACATTACTTGATGGTGACTTTATTTTAGTTAATAAATTTAACTATGGTTTACGCGATCCTGTCTTACGTAACAAGTTTATTGAAGTTGGCCTACCTGAGCGGGGTGATGTGGTGGTATTCAAATATCCACAAAACCCACAAATTGATTACATTAAACGCGTGGTCGGTTTACCAGGTGATAGAATCATTTATAAAAATAAAATTTTATACATCAAACCTGCATGTTTACCTTCAGACGAAAAATGTCCAGACTTTGAACAAGTAGAACAAACATTTAAAAATAAAACTGATTATAACGATCAAGGCATGCCGTTAACGCGTTACACCTCAACTATGGGTGAGAAAACTCACGACTTATTAGTTAATGAGCAAATACTGCCGCGTACACAGCATTATTTTAAACAAGGTGGTACACAAGCGAATGAGTTTGCTGTCCCCCAAGGGCATTATTTTGTAATGGGTGATAATCGCGATAATAGCTTAGATGGTCGTTTTTGGGGCTTTGTTCCAGAAGAAAACTTAGTCGGTGAGGCGGTTGCGATCTGGATGAGTTTTGATTTTGATCGTGAACCTGATAGCTTCTTACCACGTTGGATACCAACAAGTGTGCGTTTTTCTCGAATTGGTGGAATTGAATAACTGTGTTACATACTCCTGCCGCTATCGCACGGCTATCAAAAAAAATTGGCTATAGTTTTGAAGAGCCAAAGTTATTATTACAAGCGCTAACGCACCGAAGTGCTAAAGGTGCGCATAATGAGCGTTTAGAGTTTTTAGGTGATTCTATTTTAGGTTTTGTTATTGCCGAATCCTTATATCAAAAGTTTCCTAAACAAGCCGAAGGCGACTTAACACGCATGCGATCAAGTCTGGTTAAAGGTGTTACTTTAGCTGAGGTTGGTCGTGCGTTTGATTTAGGACAATATTTGATTTTAGGGCCTGGTGAGCTAAAAAGTGGTGGTCATCGAAGAGACTCGATCCTTGAAGACGCCATTGAAGCTATCATAGGTGCGGTTTATTTAGACTCAGACTTGCCTACTTGTCAGGCACTTATACTCAGCTGGTTTGAAAAACGCTTAACCGATATCAAACCCGGTAATGAACAAAAAGACCCAAAGACACGTTTACAAGAATACTTGCAAGGACGAAAAATTCCTTTGCCACAATATGATGTAATTAACACCACGGGGCAATCACATAATCAGCAGTTCACGGTGCGTTGTACAACAAGCGTACTTGAGAATGAAGTGATTACTAAAGGCAGTAGCCGACGTAAAGCTGAGCAATCAGCCGCTTTGCAGGTTTTAGCATTAATCGAACAAGTTAAATAACTTGTTTGACAATTAAGTTGATAATTTAATCATGACTACAGAACAAAATCATTGCGGTCTTATTGCCATTGTTGGCCGTCCAAATGTTGGTAAATCAACATTACTAAATACTTTACTTGGCCAAAAAGTCAGTATTACGTCACGTAAACCACAAACGACCCGACACCGCATATTGGGCATTTTAACTGAGGGCCATAATCAAGCTGTTTTAGTTGATACCCCAGGTCTTCATTCAGAAGAAAAACGTGCGATTAACCGCTTAATGAACCGTGCAGCTAGTAGTACCTTAGCCGAAGTTGAAACTGTGGTTTTTTTAGTAGAAGGTACTCATTGGACAACTGACGATGAAATGGTACTGACAAAGATTAAAAACAGTGGTGCGCCTTGTGTATTAGTGGTTAATAAAATTGATAATATACAAGATAGAGACACTTTACTGCCGCATTTACAGAAGCTAGGTGCAATGCATGACTTTGCTGATATTGTGCCGATTTCAGCGAGTAAAGGTGAAAACGTTAATGCTATCAAGAAGATTTGCTTCAATGCATTACCAGAGGGCGACTTTTGGTTTCCTGAAGACTATATAACTGATCGCTCAAGTCGATTTATGGCCTCTGAAATTGTCCGTGAAAAATTAATTCGCTTTACGGGTGATGAATTACCTTATTCAACCACTGTTGAAATTGAACAGTTTAAGATTGACGATAAAGGTATCTTGCATATAAACGCGTTAATCTTGGTGGAAAGAACAACTCAAAAGCGTATGGTTATTGGTAACAAAGGCGAGAAACTAAAAGTCATTGGCCAAGAAGCTAGGCGAGATATGGAAAATCTATTTGAACGGAAAGTCTTTTTAGAAACTTGGGTTAAGGTTAAGTCAGGCTGGGCAGATGACGAACGCGCTTTAAGAAGCTTAGGCTACGGCGATGATTACTCGGGTTAGTTTGTTAAATTTCGACTTGTTACTTTTTTACATCGTTAATCTTAAGGCTTAGCCTATATAATACCAATTTGATTAATTAGTTATTCATTTTTCCTCATGAAAAAGTAGATCACTTAATTAATCAAATTGTTATAAAAATAGGGCTTTCGTTCGATCAGGAGCAAAGCACCTATTACTATTTATCTTCAAATCCTCACTAAGTGATCAGTTTTAACAATTGAACTAACTTGGAATGTAGATGCAAGAAATTACCCAGTCAGCTTTTGTTCTTCATACTCGACCTTATCGAGAAAACCAGCTGTTAGTTGATTTGTTAACTGAGCACGACGGTAAGCTGGCGGCGTTAAGTTATGTCGGCCACTCAACAAAATCGAGTCGTAAGGCGTTACTACAGCCTTTTTTACCGATTAACGTTACCTTAAAGGGGCAGCAAAGCCTAAAAAGCTTGATTCGTGTAGAGCCGATTGGAAAATCTTTTCTTTTAAAAAAAAATGCCTTATTCAGTGCGTTTTATATTAATGAATTATTGGTAAAATTACTTGGCGAAAATATTGCCTGTGGCGAGCTTTTTCAACAATATATAATTTGCTTAAAGTCTTTAGCTGAAGCGAGTAATATTGAAATTTGTTTACGCGAATTTGAATTGACGCTAATGGAAGAGTTGGGTATTTCTTTTGATTTTTCATTAGTATTTGAGCATAGTGCTGAGGGCTTCTATTATCTTCCAGATGAAGGCTTTATCCCAGCCTATACAAAGTTAAAGCAGCCTTGTTATGACCGACTGCATCTGCAAGCTATTGCACAGCAGGACTTATCGACACCAGCAGTACTTATTACATTTAAAAATTTGATGAGGCAGGTCATTAATCACTTACTCAATGGCGTACCTCTGAATAGCCGAAAATTATTTAGTAAGAAAGCATAACGAAATTTAAACGTTAAAATATAAATTAGATATAATTAGGATTGAATATGAAAGATATTTTATTAGGCGTAAACGTAGACCATATTGCCACCTTGCGACAAGCGCGGGGTACTAACTATCCTGATCCTGTCTATGCGGCGTCTGTTGCAGAACATGCAGGAGCAGATGGTATTACTGTCCATTTACGTGAAGATCGTCGTCATATCCAAGACAGAGATATTTATGTATTAAAAGAAACGTTACATACGCGTATGAACTTTGAAATGGCCGTTACCGATGAAATGTTGGATATTGCCTGTGATGTAAAACCGGTGTTTTGTTGTTTAGTACCAGAAAAACGAGAAGAATTAACCACTGAAGGTGGTTTAGATGTTGCTGGTCAGCAAGATAAAATTAATGCTGCAGTAGCTAGATTGGCTGACGCGGGTATACAAACTAGCTTATTTATAGATGCAGACAAAAAACAAATTGATGCTGCGCTGATCAGTAAAGCAACTTATATCGAAATTCACACTGGGCAATATGCCGAAGCAAAAAATGAAGTAGATCAACAACAAGAGCTTGCACGCTTAGTTGAAGGTATTGAGTATGCGCATGCTTTGGGTTTAAAAGTCAATGCAGGTCATGGGCTCAATTACTTTAATGTGAAACCTATCGCGGCAATACCAGAAATAATTGAGCTTAATATTGGTCACGCAATTATCGCCCGTGCGGTAATTGATGGTTTAGATAAAGCCATTCGCGATATGAAACGTTTAATGCTTGAAGCGCGTGGATTAGCGTAACTTAGCTCTGCAGAGGATTAAAATTTGTCAGTTGTGGGAATTGGTACTGATATAGTTGATATTCGCCGTATCGCTAAAATGTCTGAAAATGCTCAGCAACGTTTAGCAAAACGGGTTTTAACAACTCCAGAATACCAGCACTATTTAACGTTAAAGCAGCCTGAGCGTTTTCTTGCAAAGCGCTGGGCTGGGAAAGAAGCTGCGGCTAAAGCACTTGGCACCGGTATTGCTAACGGAGTATCATTTCAACATTTTGATATCGTATCGCTTGTATCTGGACAACCGACTCTTGTGTTAAGTGCAAAGGCGTTAACGCTAGCCGAAAGCTTAGGGGCAAATACATGGCATATATCGCTTTCTGATGAGGCGAAATATGCAACAGCCTTTGTCATATTATCAAAATAGTTAACCACAACAGCGTGATATGTAGCGGTCTTTAATAACGCTAAAAAAAAACGACCTAGCAATAATATATGTTCTATACTTGAATGAAGATCATTGAATTCTTTATCAGCGGTTGTGGAGCTAGGAGTTGTTATGCAGACACAAAAATATCCTATTGTAGATAGGCGTCAAGAACCACCAGAGCAATCAATATGGTGGTCTAAGCTCTCGTTGGCGCAAAAATTCTCTGCTAGTAGTTTAGGTAAGTTTGGCTATGAACTAAGTTTTGTGCGTAACGAGCAAGGGCACAGTATAGCGGTGTTAATGTGTAACTCAGGCGTTGCAGTGATCACCGAAGATGGGGACATTAATACTTCACCAGATATAAAAATACGTTAATTTTAAAACTTTTTTTATCAAAAATTGACTTTAAATTTTACGTTTTATGCTATATTTTTTTGATTAATTCTTCTGCATCCTTCAGTACCAAATCGATTTGCTCAAAAAACTCAAAAAATTCCGGCTGTAAATCATCTAAGCCAATACCTCTTTTTAATTCTGTTTCAAGCTCATGAGTTACTTTCCCTAGACTGGGTACACCAGAATAGCAGCAAGCTCCATTAAGTTTATGTATTAACACTTTTAGTTGTTCAATATCTTGCGAGATAAGTGCTTCAGAAATATTTGCCTTGGTTTCTGGCAAGCTATTAACCAAGCCAATAAACATGTCTTTGGCTAAGGATTTTTTATGTCCGGCTCGTTGTAATGCGAGTTTCCAATCAATAATTTGCGGCCTAGAGCTGATAACAACAGGCCCCTGCAGCGGAACAATAAGTTCTGGGCGATTAGCGAGCAATGTCGAATCACAATACTCATAAATACTATGGTGAAGCATGCCTTCATCAATAGGTTTTGTAATAAATGAGTTGAAGCCATTGTCGAGTAATTTATCTTTTTCTTCTCCGAAGACATGTGCGGTCACAGCGATTATTGGCGTGTGCTCATTAAGTGTTTGTTGACGAATAATAGACAGGGCAGAAATACCGTCTAGAACAGGCATCTGTATATCCATGAAAATAAGTGCAAATTTTTCATTCCGGCATAAATCTACCGCTTTAGCACCGTCGGTAGCCGTGGTGACATCATTTACTTGTTCGAGTAGTAATTCTTTTATTAATTTTAAATTGGCTTCATTGTCATCTACTGCTAGCACTTTTATCGGCACTTTTTGCTCTGAGATTTCAATTAAATTATTACTTTCTGAAGTTAATGTTGGGACAAGTGTTTTGCTTAGGCGCTGCATGGTTATTGGTTTACTAATACAAGTTTTAGCGCCGCTTGAAATTAGGGCTTCATGTAAACTGGGAGAGTTACTGTTAATGGCCAGATGAATTGAAGGAATAATATCTTTGAGGGCAAAGACAAATTCTTTCACGTCATTTAGAGCTGATGGCGTAACGTCATGTCCTATAAGGGCAAAGTTGAAAGAGGCTAGCATTTTCTTATTTGAAAGCAGAAGATCCATTTCACTACGTTGACTAATACATGTGGTTTTCATTTTCCAACCAGCTAATATTTCACTTGTTGCTAAATGGCTAGCGGCATGAGGCTCATAATATAATATTGACTTACCACAGAGACTCTCTGGGGCAGGTAACTGTACAGTGGGTATTGTGTTTAACTCACACTTGAATGTGAACCAAAAGGTTGAACCTTGGCTTTCTATACTTTCAAAGCCAATGTTACCCTGCATTTCAGAGACTAAACGCTGTGATATAACTAACCCTAAACCTGTTCCCCCATAAATGCGGGTAACACTTTTATCTCCTTGGCCAAAGGCTTCGAATATTGAATTTTGTTGCTGGCTTGGAATACCAATACCCGTATCTTGGACTGTAACTCTAATTTTATAAAGGTTTTTGCCAATAACATTGCCTTCAAGGTTGATGTCTACCGAACCCTTATCAGTAAACTTAATGGCATTACTGGCTAAATTAACCATCACTTGTTTGATCCGCATAGCGTCACCAATAAGAGAGTCAGGTAACTGGGGGCTAACGCGTAATGATAATTCTATATTCTTTTTATGGGCACTAGGTGCTAGTAAAGTTAGAGTTTCTTCGATGGATTCACGAATTGAAAATGGAATATTTTCAATGATCATTTTACCCGCGTCAAGTTTAGAGAAGTCTAAAATATCATTAATAATAGATAAAAGGCTGGCAGCTGAACGTTCGATAGTTTGTAAGTGATCGCGCTGTGAATCGCTTAAGGGCGTTTTTAATACTTGTCTGGTAAAGCCAATAACGCCATTTAGAGGTGTGCGTAACTCATGGCTCATATTGGCTAAAAATTCAGATTTTACCTTGTTGGCATCTTGAGCTTTGCGCTTTGCGATATCTAACTCAACGTTTTGAATTTCAAACTGCTCTAAACTTTCACGTAAATCTATCGTGGCTTGGTCAATACTTCGTTGCATCTCATCTTGATAATCCCCTAAAGATTGAGCCATGGCATTAACACCATTTTTTAGGAAGTTAAGCTCACCGACGAGTTGGCCGCTAATTCGGCTTTCGATTTTACCTTCTCTAATACGATCTATAGCTAATACCATAGATGATATTGGACGGGTTACACTATTAATGAGTTTATATGCAAAAAATGTACTGATAATAAAGCCAGCGAGTAAAATAAAAAATACAGTTATTAATAGCTGTTGCTGAGCATACTTAATCGTACTCTTGTCTATTTGTATCGCGATATAACCAATTATATTCATCTCTAAGGCAGAGTTAGTGTTTTGTGTCGTAAACTCGTCAATTATCGGGGCGCGATAAATAAGATAGTCATCATAGTCGTCATATTGAATTCTTTTAGGCAAATTTTGCCCCGCTTTAATTCGCAATGTATGAGTGTCGCCGTGATAAGCGCTGGTGACAAAAATTTGGTTGTCTTTGGTAAATATGGCAATGCTTTTAATAATGTCAGACTGACTACGGTGACTGAATCCTATTAAGCTTCTTAAGCTATTTCTTTTTTTCTCTAATAGTGGTTCGGCACTGCTAATGGCAAGAGGAGATATTATGCTAGTGGCACGTTGATATATAAACTGATCGAGTTCGCTATAGCGACTATAGGATAAGTAGCCAGCAACAAGTAAACTGATTATGGTCGTAGGAACGATCGTAAGTAAAATCACCCAATCTTTCAGGCTTATTTTATGCATTTTTTGCTGAACTTTAGTGTGAAATATTTGGGTGAATAACGCTATAATGGCACAATTGTGACTAATACCAAATAGATAATCGTTCACTATGGCAGCGAATAGACAATTTATGCTGCTCTTTGATGGCAAACTAAGATAGCTATGGCAAATTTTTTTAAAGCAAGCCCCAAAAAAACGCAAGTTCAACAACACTTAACTGTTAACGTTAGTCACCTTGATCAACAAGGCTGCGGCGTTGCTTTTCAGGGTAAAAAGCCAATTTTCATTGAAGGTGCACTGCCTAATGAAACATTAGAAGTTAAGCTGTATGAGCAAAAAAGTAAGTTCTCAAAAGCAAAGTTATTACAAATTATAACGGCTAGTCCTAATCGCGCAGAAGTTAAGTGCCGTCATTTTTTTCAGTGTGGTGGTTGTAACTTACAACACATGGACTATCAGGCGCAGCTAACTTATAAGCAAGATAAAATAACGAAATTATTTTCTCGCCAAGCACTCAATGATCATATGCCGTGGCAAAACCCTATTGTAAGTGAACCATGGCACTATCGCCGCAAAGCAAGAATTGGCGTGCAATATAATAAACGTGGAGAACCCATTGTTGGATTTCGCCAGCGTGAGAGTAGTCATTTAACTGAAATTAAATCTTGCCCGGTACTTGTTGAAGCATTTAATAATATATTTCCTGAACTAAAAGATATTTTAGCAAAAGTGTCAGGGAAAAATGCAATCGGACATGTTGAGATTATTGCAGCCAATGTCAATGTGGTTTTGGTACGTCAATTAGTTAAACTGACTGTAAAAGATAAACAGCTTTGGATGAACTTTGCTAGTAAAAATGATTGGTTAGTTTACTTTGATGACGGTAAAAACGTGACTCCTTTGATGGAAGATAAAACATTATCTTATTCATTAACTGATACAATAAAAATTGAATTCTCTGTCGATAACTTTATCCAAGTAAATCATCTCGTCAATAATAAAATGGTTGAGCAAGCCCAAACATGGCTTATGCTAAATGAAAGCGATGTTGTACTAGATCTATTTTGTGGTTTAGGTAATTTTAGTTTACCGATGGCTCAAAAAGTATCTACTGTTGTTGGCATCGAGGGTATTGCGTCTATGGTTGCCAAGGCACAAGAAAATGCCCAAAAAAATGGCATAAGTAATTGTCAATTTTACCAAGCTGATTTGAACAGTGATTGGCAGAATGAACTTTGGGCGCAGCAGAAATATACCAAGGTATTACTTGACCCCGCTAGGGCTGGAGCGTATCAAGCGCTAACGCAATTATTGACTTTTAAAGTTAGCAAGATACTTTATGTTAGCTGCGATCCTGCATCCTTGGCTCGTGATGCAAAATTGCTTATTGATCATGGTTATAAAATAGAAAAAATTGCCTTAATGGATATGTTTTCGCAAACAAAGCATGTTGAAACTATGGTAATGTTTAGCTTATAAGTGTTGGCGGAAAATTGAATCAGAGGTAGGGAGTTCCATGGTTTCTGTACGTAAGTCGCATCAAATGTCGCAAGCAAGTTTTGAACAATGGCTAGTTGCGCTTGAATTAGATGACGACAAGAAAACGGCGTTAGAAAAATTGTATCAAAAAGTCAGCGATTTATTTGATGACAAAACGCCTTGCCAGATTAAATCTTTAGAGATGGTGGAAATTCTCTCCGCTTTAAATCTTGATACCGACTCATTATGTGCTGCCTTTATCTGTCCTCTGTATGAATACAAATGCATCAGCTTGGAATATATTGAAGAAAATTTCTCTAAAAAAATATACATGCTTTGCAAGGGCGTAGGACAAATGGAGGCAATTAAAGCCTTACATCAATCGCAGTCGAGCCAAGTTAGCGCTCATCAAATTGATAATGTTCGCCGCATGTTACTGGCTATGGTGGAAGATGTTAGAGCGGTTGTCATCAAACTTGCTGAACGCTTGTGTCACTTACGTTTAGTCAAGAATAGCGATGAAGAAACTCGCGTTTTAGCGGCTAAAGAAACCAGTAATATATATGCACCTTTAGCCAACCGTTTAGGTATTGGACAGCTAAAGTGGGAATTAGAAGATCTTTCGTTTCGCTATTTACATCCCGATGTATACAAAAAAATAGCTAAGCAACTTGATGAAAAACGTCTCGACAGAGAACGTTACATGACCGATTTTGTTGATAATATTTCGCAGCAATTAAAGTCGTCGGGTATAAAAGGTTGTGTATATGGACGACCAAAACACATTTATAGTATTTGGAAAAAAATGCAACAAAAGTCGCTGGACTTTGAGCAGTTATTCGACGTGCGCGCGGTACGCATTATTGTTGATGAACTTCAAGGATGTTATGGCGCATTAGGTTTAGTTCATACCAGTTGGAAGCATTTATCGAAAGAATTTGATGACTATGTTGCTACGCCAAAAAGCAACGGTTATCAGTCAATTCATACGGTTGTTGTCGGTCCTGAAGACAAAACAATAGAGATACAAATTAGAACCCAGCAAATGCATGATGATGCTGAGCTAGGTGTCGCCGCGCATTGGCGTTACAAAGAAGGTAATGCTAGTGGTAAAACTTCAGGTTTTGATGAAAAAGTTAGCTGGTTAAGAAAAATTTTGCAGTGGCAAGAAGATGTGTCAGAAAGTGGCGAGCTACTTGATGAACTGCGCAGCCAAGTGTTCGAAGATCGTATTTATGTATTTACTCCTAGTGGAGATGTGGTCGATTTACCGAGTGGCGCTACACCACTCGATTTTGCTTACTATATCCATTCAAATGTTGGGCATAGTTGTATTGGCGCTAAAG
>TARA_R110000744_G_scaffold69678_2_pt1 | contig 12414 bp, 7 predicted proteins | sample TARA_R110000744 | Tara Oceans TARA_R110000744 (sample SAMEA4398083) | marine metagenome | biome: Polar Biome; feature: [DCM] deep chlorophyll maximum layer (ENVO:01000326); material: water (ENVO:00002006), including particulate matter (ENVO:01000060) such as... | depth 36 m | reverse complement strand
TGAGGTCCAGTTGCTCCTTGTGCTCCTTTAGCTCCAGCAGATCCAGTGTTACCTTTAACTCCAATTCCACCTTGAGGTCCAGTTGCACCCTTGGCTCCAGCAGATCCTTGGGGTCCAGTTGGTCCGGTTGGTCCAGTTGCTCCTCTAGCTCCAGTTCCACCTTGTGGTCCGGTTGCTCCCTGTGCTCCTACGAATCCAGGATAATTGGTAACATTAAAGTTTCCTGTGTGTAATACTTCGTTACCTCCTACGGTTGTTCCTTGTTTTAAATCTGCCATTTCTTTATTCTAAGTTTTGATTTAGTGTTACTAAACATTCTTCTGATGTGCAACCACTATCAGCATTTCCGCATTCAGTACATGTATATGTTTGTTCGTTACTCATATTCTATATATTCTTATCTATTAGGTTTCTTTAACTATATGTTTCTTTAAGGTTCCAACTAAACAATTCACCATCTGTTTGTAATTGCATTGGATCTACTTCATAAATTCCAGGTAATGCCCACCATGTTTTGTGATGCCCACCATCGCCTTGTGATGAAGTATTATAATAATCTAACCATCTTAAATGTATTTTCGCATCTCCTGGCTGAAATCTAGACACTCTTATATTACCTCCATTGGATGATACACTACCAAGTGTTTTACTTAAATTATCAGCACTTCCATTTTCATAATTACCCCAAGCTCTGCACCAATATTTGCTATAAAACGCACTGCCTTCTGCATCAGTCCAATTATGTGGTAAAAACCAATATGATACTAAAGACCACTTGTCTTTTTCTATATCATTACCCTGTGGGTATATGCAATATGGATTAGTAGTATTACTTGTTCCGGAATATGCATATGTAGGGACAGTAGAATTTGAAGCATTTCTTGTATGGCAACCTACGTAATTTCTACCACCACCGTCTTCTTTTTGGAAACAATTCATCCAAATTTGAGCAACATACATTTTACTTGAATCTATATTAACATATGGGATGTCGGCATATCTATTAGAATCACCACTAAAGTTTTTACCTTCATGTATACTATATTCATTCCTATTTGTAAGTGTTCTATTAAACCATCTTACATCATCTGTATCGAATCCGCTGCCGAGTCTAGAATCACCAAGACTTGGTCTATTAGTTAAATTTCTTGAAGAGTTCCACATGTTATAATAAGAATCAGGGTTTCCAAGTTGGAAACCAATACCTTCATGTATTTCTTTTGCAGATATAACAGGTTTTCTTACCGCAACATCTGATGCAGGATTTGGATTAAATCCACATTTATGATATGTTACATTTTTAACAGAAGATGTTCCTGTGTCAATATTAGAAGGCATATGATAATGACCAGTTCTAAAATACTTAGCTTCGGCATTTCCTGTATTACCACTAGATGCAGTATCTCTGGTTTTATTCCATTTAAAGTAATACTCAAATGGTTCCCATTCTACTGAATAACTACTACGCGATTGCGAACTTATCCAACCATCACTATCTGATGCTGTCCAAATATAAGAAGTTACTCTACCGCCAGCTAGTTGTCTATCTCTAGATATTTTTTGTTGGCCAGTAACTCTAATGTATTCATCATCTTTAATATGATTATAACCAGAATTTGGTATTGTTACATATGAGTGTTTAAAACCATAACCTGTTCCAGTATAATTGATCTCTCCCATTTCTAAACCATTTACAATACATCGCCCATAACCTTCTGCGCCGATTGCATTCCAATCTTTAGGTACTGATAAGCTAACATAAGCATCTTCTGCACCTACAGAAGCAGAATGACAAATTTCTTTTATAATACCTAATCTAGAGGTACCGATTGCTGCATAAGGATGTCTAAAATTTGGGCCATTAGGCATTCCAGGTTGATTAAACCAATGATATGCTCTGGCAGTTGTCATTGCATCTGCTAAATTAGAATTTGAATTTATAGCATCGTATGAAGCTAATGCATAGATAACTTCTCCAAATACTCCTTTGTGTATTTCATTTAATTTATTTGCTAAAGAAGTTCTAGCTGAATCAGAACCGTATACATCATATACAAACCTTTCTCCACTATATAGTGACATGTCTCCGTGATTCCAAATACATAATGTTAAACCTCTATTTGCAGCAACCTCTGCAAAACGTTCTTTAGAATCTGGTTTCCAATAATAAAAGTAACCTGCACTTCCGTCTTTTGAATTACCTCCAGTACCGTTTACTTCTATGTGACCAAATAAGTATTCCGCAGATTGCGAAATCATTTCATGTTCTAGGTCTCTTTGTTCAGTTAAGTTCATATCTTTCTATGTTCTTTATATTAAAGTGTAAATCTCATTGTTATTCCATCATATGCAATTCCGGATCCGTTAATACCTAATGTTGTGCCGTCAAACGTTAGAGCTGACTCAGCATTTACACTAGATCCACCAGTTGCAGTAATAATTCTATTGTTAGAATTGTTAGCCACAGCTAGAGTAGAACCCTGTGCTCCAGTTGGTCCAGTTGCTCCAGTATTACCTTTAACTCCAATTCCACCTTGTGGTCCAGTTGGTCCAGTTGCTCCTTGGCCTCCTTGAGATCCAGTATTACCTTTAACTCCAATTCCACCTTGTGGTCCAGTTGCACCTTTAGCACCTTGAGATCCAGTATTACCTTTAACTCCAATTCCACCCTGAGGTCCAGTTGCTCCAGTATCACCAATTTTACCCTGAGGTCCAGTTGGTCCAGTTGCTCCAGTTGCTCCTTTAGCTCCGGCACTACCTTGAGGTCCAACGGGTCCAACAGGTCCAACAAGACCCTGAGGTCCAACATTACCAGTATTACCCTTAGTTCCAGTTGCTCCAGCTGCTCCTTTAGCTCCAGTAATACCAAGATTACCTTTAGCTCCTAGTTCACCTTTTTGACCTTTAACACCTATAACACCTTGAGGTCCAACATTACCAGTATTACCCTTAACACCAATTTCACCTTTTTGACCCTGAGCACCTTGGCCACCCTGTGCTCCAGCTGCTCCTTTAGCTCCAGTTCCACCTTGTGCTCCAGTTCCACCTTGTGGTCCAGTTGCACCTTTAATACCCTGTGCTCCAGTTACTCCAGTAGATCCCTTAGCTCCAGTTCCACCGGCCAAACCATCAACACCAGCTTGTCCCTTTTGACCCTGTGTTCCAGTATTACCAGTATTACCCTTAACACCAATTTCACCTTTTTGACCCTGAGCACCTTGGCCACCTTGGCCACCCTGTGCTCCAGTTGCTCCTTTAGCTCCAGCTGGTCCGACTGCTCCTTGTGCTCCAGTTGGAAGTATAAAATCTAATGATGCATCTAATGAATTACCTATATTTGTAATTTCAGCCTGACCTAGTCCTCCAGCTTTAACAGAATTAACTAGAATGCTTGCAGTACGTCCAGAAGTTCCATGGTTACCAGTATTACCTTTAACACCAATTTCACCCTTTTGACCTTTAGCTCCCGCAGCTCCGTTAACACCGGAAGTTCCATGGTTACCTGTATTACCTTTAACACCAACTTCACCTTTTTGACCTTTAGCTCCTTGAGCACCCTTTGCGCCAATTAGATTAGTAGAAGGTCCTACCCAAACACCGGCTGAATTAATTACATTATTATCATTAACTTTAACATATTCTCCTACAGTAAGATCTAAATCTTTTATATTAAATATTGCATCTAGTTGTGCAACTGTGGTTGTACCGTCATTATAAATTAAATCAACGACAGTTTCATCAGCTAATTCAAACTTAAGGTCATTTGGTAATGTTACAAAATCAGCTTCCTCTCCTAATTGCCCCAATACAAATTCATGTAAGTGGGCAACTTGTTCCTCTAATGAGTGGACTCCATCAATTGCATTTTCTACAACCGGCCCAATTTTAATAAGGTTACTGTACTTTTCACCATCGGAATAATGAGCAGCTAGTGTATCTCCAAGTGCTACCAACTTAGCTTTTTCGCTATCAGCAGTTACTTTAGATTTATTAAGCTTAAACGCCGCTATTAGCGAGGCGTACGATTTTAATGATATTCTAGCCATTTTATATTACTATATTTTGTTTAGTTATTCTTTAATAGGTTTACTTCTTCTTGCAATGTTTTAATTTCAGCACGTAGCCCTTTAGTAATTTCTACTAAGTAAGGTACAAATCTGTCATAATACACAGAGTGTGGAAGATCTGGTCCTTCTTCTTGTGGCATATATGCTACAAGTAAAGGTTCAAACAATTCAACTTCTTCTGCAATAAAACCAATATCAGGTCTTCCAGCAGCACCATGATACTGTGAGCCAATTGTTCCTTTATAAGTATACGACACTGGGCGTATTTTATTAAAGAAGTCATCTACATTAAACGTTAAATTTAATACATTCTCTTTAAATCTAATAGATGAGTTTTCAATACCCAATCCATTTGAATCTCCATCATAAATTACTGGGAATGGAGCCCTCATGAATCTAGATTCAATCAACGAATTCGGGTCAATTTTTATAGTGTCTGTTCCATATACACTTGTTGAAGCCTTTTGTAGAGTAATCATTCCATTTAATGATATTTCGCTACTTGCTCCAAATGTAATATCTTGTTGAGATGTTACTGCAAATACACCGCCGCCAATTGCAGTATTAGGTTCTCCATTAATTGATGAGGTTCCAGTTGCAGTTAATATTCTATTATTAGTATTACCGGTAATTGTAGTTGATCCTGATGTTCCAGATGTTCCTGATGTTCCATCGGCTGGTTTAATTGTAAGTCCAGATGTTCCCGATGTTCCAGTTGTTCCTGAGGTTCCACTTGTTCCAGCTTCACCTTGTCCACCATTACTTCCATCAGTACCTGGCTTTCCAGATGTTCCAGATGTTCCAGAGGTTCCGCTTGTTCCAGCAGCTCCGTTATCACCCTTAGTTCCTTTATCTCCAGATGTTCCAGATGTTCCAGAGGTTCCGCTTGTTCCAGCATTACCTGTAGTACCTTGTTTTCCGTCATCTCCTGAAGTTCCAGATGTTCCAGATGTTCCTGTAGTTCCGCTTGTTCCAGAAGTTCCAGCATTACCTTTAGCTCCTGAAGTTCCAGATGTTCCAGTCGTTCCACTTGTTCCGCTTGTTCCAGTAGTTCCAGAAGTTCCAGCATTACCTTTAGCTCCACTTGTTCCAGATGTTCCAGCAGATCCATCACCACCACGGTCACCTTGATCTCCCTTTGCTCCAGTTTCACCGGCAATACCATCTGCTCCGGTTAAACCAGATGTTCCAGAGGTTCCAGCATTTCCTTTATCTCCAGAGGTTCCACTTGTTCCAGAGGTTCCACTTGTTCCAGCATCTCCTTTATCTCCTTTAGCACCAGTTTCACCTTTAATAGAACCACCACTTATCCAGCCATCTGCTTCAGTCCACACCCAGATAGAATCATCGAACTGAACTATATAAGCATAACCATTTTGATTGCCGGTTGGTGGTAAATCATCCTTAGTAGCTACTTGACCTTGCATTTGAATACCCCAACCTGGATTACCTAGATCTCCTTTATCTCCTTTATCTCCAGAGGTTCCACTTGTTCCTGAAGTTCCGCTTGTTCCTGTAGTTCCAGATGTCCCGGATGTTCCAGCATCTCCTTTAGCTCCTTTATCTCCAGATGTTCCTGAAGTTCCAGAAGTTCCAGTTGTACCAGATGTTCCATTGTTTCCAGAAGTTCCAGATGTTCCGGAAGTACCTGTAGTTCCACTTGTTCCATCCCCTCCGTTCCTTCCACTTGTTCCTGAAGTTCCACTTGTTCCTGTAGTTCCAGATGTTCCACTTGTTCCTGTAGTTCCTGAAGTTCCATCATCACCACTTGTTCCACTTGTTCCTGTGGTTCCAGATGTTCCACTTCTTCCTGAAGTTCCACTTGTTCCAGAAGTTCCAGATGTTCCTGTAGTTCCTGAAGTTCCATCATCACCACTTGTTCCACTTGTTCCAGATGTTCCACTCTTTCCAAATTCAGATTGGAAAATCCATTCAGATCCATCCCATCTAAATACGCGAGTACTTGTTTCTCCCTGGACCCATAAATATTGTCCAATGAATTCGCCTGTTAATATAGGCTCTTCTTCACCTGTTGAAATTTTTATTACTGTTTGTCCACTTGTTCCATCAGTTCCAGATGTTCCAGATGTTCCTGAAGTTCCAGATGTTCCTGAAGTTCCACCAGTTCCATCCCCTCCGTTCTTTCCACTTGTTCCTGAAGTTCCTGTAGTTCCACTTGTTCCACTAGTACCATTGTCTCCTTTATCTCCTTTACCACCATTAACACCACTTGTTCCTGAAGTTCCAGATGTTCCTGTAGTTCCACTTGTTCCATCATCACCACTTGTTCCAGATGTTCCTGAAGTTCCAGATGTTCCTGAAGTTCCAGATGTACCAGGATCACCTTTAAGTCCTTTATCTCCTGAAGTTCCACTTGTTCCATCGTCACCACTTGTTCCTGAAGTTCCTGTAGTTCCACTTGTTCCATCATCACCACTTGTTCCACTTGTTCCTGAAGTTCCTGATGTTCCACTTGTTCCACTTGTTCCTGAAGTTCCATCTGTTCCTGAAGTTCCATCCTTTACTGGTGTGAAAGAAACTCCAAGTTGGCCATTCCTATCTTTATAACTATCAGGTGCATTTTCCCAAGAGCCTCCTGGTGAACCAGCAGCCTCCCATAGAGAATAAGCATCATCAGTCATATGTTCTACTGAAGAAACACCAGCACCCCATGATGAGTTACCACCCATGTATTCCATATCCATGAATAAATCACCATGTGCTTCTGTTTTTCCAGTATTTAGAATAGAAAGGTTAGTACCTTTATATAAATGATACCTAGTTGCATCACCTGATTTAAATATTTTAACATAAACTGTTTGATAACCGTCAGTTATCATACTAGTAAATAAGTTATTGAACCAGTTAACATCTAATAAACCATCTGCAATATCAGAGAACCACCATTTCTTCGAGTTCTCAGCACCAGTCGCATAAATAAATCCATCAGCTTCTGTATGTGCAAGTTGATTTACATTTGTATAAGGAGAATCTGAGAATGTTACGCCATCATATTCAATAGTTAACCCACCAGAAACTCCATCATCACCACTTGTTCCGCTTGTTCCGCTTGTTCCGGAAGTTCCAGTTGTTCCTGATGTTCCGCTTGTTCCGCTTGTTCCGCTTGTTCCTGAAGTTCCAGGCTTTCCCTCTCCACCACTTGTTCCATCAGTACCACTTGTTCCTGAAGTTCCTGTAGTTCCTGAAGTTCCATCATCACCACTTGTTCCTGAAGTTCCTGAAGTTCCAGAAGTTCCACTTGTTCCTGAAGTTCCAGTAGTTCCGCTTGTTCCAGAAGTTCCATCACTTCCACTTGTTCCACTTGTTCCTGTAGTTCCAGATGTTCCAGATGTTCCACTTGTTCCAGCATCACCAGAAGTACCATTTAAATCAGTCGCCTCAGACCAGCTTTGAGTCTCTTCAGTCCAAAACCAAACAATACCATCTGCTGTAATAGCAAGTTCTCCGTCATAATCACCTTTTGTTAAATTCTCTAGGGAGTCTGCCGATTTAATACTATATCCTGAAGTTCCACTTGTTCCTGTAGTTCCACTTGTTCCAGAAGTTCCAGAAGTTCCACTTGTTCCATTCTTTCCAGAAGTTCCACTTGTTCCACTTGTTCCACTCGTTCCTGTAGTTCCAGAAGTTCCTGAAGTTCCATCACTTCCAGATGTTCCAGATGTTCCTGAAGTTCCAGATGTTCCACTTGTTCCTGAAGTTCCAGTAGTTCCGCTTGTTCCAGAAGTTCCACTTGTTCCAGAAGTTCCATCATCACCTGCGACATTTGGTATAACAACACCATCTCCATTGGTGTAAGTTATTATCATGTTACCATCTTCGTCTATTGTAATAGAAGAGATTCCTCTACCATTAACTCCAGATGTACCTGAAGTTCCATCATCACCTGAAGTTCCGGATGTTCCAGATGTTCCATCAAGTGGGGCAGTAGTATTTTCGTACTTACCAGAAACAGAATTATATGAAAAGTAATCACCGGGCTGTGGATTACTACTAATTATGTCAAGGATTTGTTTTAATCTTAGTTGGCTCATGAAAGATAATTCTTTTTAGTTTACTTTATTGTATTATATATCAAGGATCACATGGGCATACAGCCCATATCCTATGTATTCTAATAATATTTTTTATATATATCCTATACAAAAAACTAGATTCGATATATGCATCACAATAAAATACTGTTTAAGCGCTTAATTAGAGAGTATGAATTCCTCCTAGAAGACATTGAAGATTTAGAAAGTATAAAGTCAAAAGCTGATTCTGAATTTATAGAAGAGCTAAAATCAATAGATGAAACTAATGTTTTAGAAAGCCAAGGCATAGAAGGTGCAGCAAAAAGATGGGAGGCTGCTAAAGAAAAACATAAAGAAGAACTCTTAGAAGAACAGGATGATAGAGATTCTGTTTTCAAAAAGATGTTTAGATCTATTGTTGTTAAATGCCACCCAGACAAGCTTGGTCAGCTTGCAGAATCAGAGTTAGTGTATTATCATAAATTATATAACGACGCAATAGAGGCCAACGAAGGACTAGACTGGGCGCTTTTAATAAGGACTGCAATTAAGTTAGATGTTGAAATCCCAGAAGAAGTATATTCCAAACTAGAAGAAATACAGGGGAGTCTTGATGTTTTAAAATCTAAACAAAATTCTATTTTAAACTCTGCATCGTGGATGTGGTATAGTGCAAAGGCTGGCAAGAACCAAGATGAACTATTAAAAAACCATCTTAACTTTTTAAAAGGTTTTAATAAAGATTTATAATTTAGGCCTTTTAATTGTTGGTGTATATGTATTTGTTTTCCAGTTATATTTACCGGACAGCTCATGAGTGTCTGGGTTTATCGCGTTATCTAAAAGTTTATTATGTAAATCTAACATATCTTCATTATATGTGGTATATCTTGTTAACACATCTTCAGTTCTATCATTATACTCTTTAATATGTTGATCATGATTATTCATTGCATTTTCAAGCTGTACCCTACCCTCTTCTATATTAAATTCCGAATAGTAATAACCAGCATCTTTTAAATATGGTGAATTATGTACAAGTGGAAAGTTTAAATATAAAGCATCTAAATATGCATAGTTTAATCCATTTTCCCATTGATGTGCAACTACAACATCTACAAAACCAGCTAATGCAGATACAATACCCATTCTAGGCTGAATATTTATTTTTACAACATTGCTTTTATAAATATTTAAATTGTTCATTAATTTTTGCCATGCAGTATTTTTTGATTGTTTAATTCCACCAAAGATAACAAGTTTATCAAATTCACCATCTTCATTAAAATAATCTTCAACAATCATGGTTGGAATCATAGACCATTTAACTACATTTATATTCGGCTCAAACATAGCTATGTTTTTATTTGCATTATGTTTGTCTTTTAAATATAAGGGTATTTTTCGCTCTAAAAGTGGCAAATCTTCTTGCATATTATAATTACCACAATACTTATCTATAAACATTGGATCCCATATAAAAGGTATGATCTTAACTTTACTTTTATCAAGGCCATATAAAATTCTTAAATATTCGCCACATGTATTCCAATGGTGAGGTAAAACCCAAAGTTCATCTACAAATTTGCTATAACTAGGCTTTCTACTATCCAAATCAAATAGAACAGCCTCCATCTCCATTACGTACTTATTACCTGCAATATAATGAATAACTCTATTATCTTCATGTAAGCTTTTAAATATTTTAATATCGGCATCAGTATAGACACTTCCAGCAAATATTAGAATAGTAGTGTCTCTAAATTTATCAGTCCAATCATATATTGGTATTTCTTCTACGTCCCATACAACTTTATCTTGATATGGCGCTGAAATAACTTCTTTATTTACATTGTTAAGTAGATATGCATTATGCCCAAGCTGTCTAAATACCTTAACTAGATATATTGCATTCTGAATAATACCGTTGCTGAATGCGCCCTGCATCTCCTTGTCTATGTGTATTGTTACCCCTATATTCATCTGATGTTAACTTTATTTTTTATATGTATCTAAATAAAAAAGGGCCCTCTAAAAGAGGGCCCTAAAATTAAATCTAAATTAGATTTTGTTTAACATAGAATTATGCTAATTTACCAGAAACGATCATGTGATCTTTCTCATCTAAAGTATACCCTAGATTAACGATTTCAAAAGAATTGGCAGCAGTAAATTTCCAACCGTGGTCCATTCCTTCTACTCCTTCTTCAAATCTGTGAATTTGCAGTCCGTTAATGAATACATCAACTTCAGCATCAATAGTCTGGTCAAATGTATTTACAGTTGAGAAAGTTGTTGCGGTTAACAATTTACCTTCTTCTTCTCTGTAATCAACACCACCTACTAATCCATCAGCATAAACTTTAGCATCAGATAAAGTAGCAGCATCACCAGCGATAATTTCAGCAGATAAACTACCTTCAGCACCTTCAGCTCTTAGTTTTTCAACTGCTACAGCATCAGATAATTGAGTATCTGTTGCATAAGTGTCGTCTAAACCAGCAATCGCAGAAGCGTTTGAAGATATAGCTACTTTGTTGTCAGAGATATCAGCCTCGTTGTCAGAAACTCTACCAACGATAGTAACATCATCAGAAACCAATCCATCTACGAAAGACTTAATCTCAGCAAATGTATCTAAAGCTTCAGTACTGTCTAAAAGAATAGCATCTAATCTATTTTTTTCAGCAACGATTTCAACAGATAATTTACCTTCCTGAGTTTCAGCTCTTAGTTTTTCAACTGCTACAGCATCAGATAATTCATCATCTGTTGCATAGATTGAATCTAAACCAGCAATCGCTGTCGCGTTTGAAGATATAGCTACTTTGTTGTCAGAAATTAGACCAGCATTTACACCTTCAGCACCTTCAGCTCTTAGTTTTTCAACTGCTACAGCATCAGATAATTGAGTATCTGTTGCATAAGTGTCGTCTAAGTTAGCAATCGCAGTTTCGTTTGCAGAAATAGCAGCATTCTGAGTTGCATTGATTGAAGACATTGCAGATGTTACATCTAAAGCAAAATCTAAAATTTGTTTTGTTCTTAATTTACTCATAATTTATTATATGGTTATTTTTACGCGTAAGGATAGCGTAGTGCCACCCTCATAATTATATATACTAAGACGCCCCAAAAATTGTCGTTTTGGGGCGTTAATATATTATTATTTTACGTTAAAATTTAAGCTACTAGTTCATGCCTATTGGAGCTGGTGGTTCACCGCCACCACCACCCGGACTACCCGGACTTGGAGTTGGAGTTGGACTCGGACTTGGCGATGGTGAAATTGGGGATGGAGGTCCAATCGGAGCTGGAGCTGGACTTGGACTTGGAGCGACGTAATTTTCAATGTCATCACTTGCAGCTTCATAATTAATATCTACATCATCAGCACCGTCTAAAATATATCCGGCAATATTACTATTCCAAAATAATTCGTCGCCGGCTACAATATCAGCCATTGCTCTAGCAGTAGTACCACCATCGACTGAAAAGTAACAGTCTTTAGATTTTGTACCATCTCCTACATTAACTCCCATTCCATTTACCCTAACATCAACTCTACCATCACTCCATGGTGTATGTGTTATTGTTATTCCAGTAGAAGCAAAATTACCATTTGTCACTATTGACGTTAAATCCTGATCTATGTTAGAACTTATACCATCAATATCAACACCACCTCCACCTTCAGCTTCAATCATTAATAAGTAAGGTATTCTTCCACCATAAGAAGATACCACACCCGCTTGATTTAGATAGCCACCATCTACCGGAGAACCTGTTAATTCGATTGCTCCACCTGAATTTCTAGTTAATGTTAACGTAGAAGCTCCTAAATTCGCAGAAAGAGTTAAACCTGTAATACCAGAGTTACCAACTATATTTGAACCAAATTCATCAGCATGTATATTTGCTAAAGTAATTCCAGTTGCAGAACCAGTTGTTGTAATCGTAATCATACCAGTACCATGTGCTTGTGAAGTATAACTTGTAGCTACTAAATCCAAACTATTATTAGTAATAACTGTTTGAATTTCTTGTAATACAATATCCCATGTTACAGCATCATATCCGAATTGTGCAAAGTTTGGATTATTAAAAGTTACAGTAGCCGTAGAGTTACCATCACTTATTGTAATCTCTGGAAAGTTCCCACTTGCAGGAGCTGAACCAGTTAAGTTAGTATAAATTAAAATATCACCATAACCAGCACCACCGTTTGCACCACCGCCACTGTATGCAATAGTATTACCTTCTGCATTTACTTCTCCTGGTGCCTGTGTAATAGAAGCACTAACATTAGTATT
>TARA_R110000744_G_scaffold31677_1_pt1 | contig 12421 bp, 9 predicted proteins | sample TARA_R110000744 | Tara Oceans TARA_R110000744 (sample SAMEA4398083) | marine metagenome | biome: Polar Biome; feature: [DCM] deep chlorophyll maximum layer (ENVO:01000326); material: water (ENVO:00002006), including particulate matter (ENVO:01000060) such as... | depth 36 m | reverse complement strand
AGGAAATTAAAATATTTAAATCCTATCAGTATAGCCAAGTTTGACATAAAGCTTAAGGCCACATAAATTTTCTGTTTCCCAGATTTTTGTTCTATCGCTTTTTGAATATAAATTCCGCTCAAGAAAGTAATAAAAGTAGAAATAAATAAAAGTATAGCATATTGAGGATTCCAGTTCATATAGAAAAAATAACTGGTGACCAATAACCACAACCAACTGTACTTCTTTGGAAATATGAAATATAGGACAACTACAACTGGGAAGAAATAAAAAAAACTAAATGAATTAAAAAGCATAATTGACTATCCTATATGATTTAAGATTTTAAACCTCAAAGGTGAGGTAATCTTTCTTTTTATTAAAAAAAATTCTTTTTTAACACATGTTGCTTAAATAAACCAAGTTTCAAATTTGGTTTATTTAATTTATTATTATCTATTAATACCCAAAAAAGAAAGGATAAAATATAGAAAGGTTTAGATGTTTGAAGGGCTGACTCAGTTAAAAAAAGAAAGCTGAGGGCAAATAAAAATATAATCATTATATTATTTTTATACTGTTTCGTTTTAAATAAAAAGATAAAAAGACCTAACAATAAGAAAAAAACTCCAACAAAGCCCAACTCTAATAAATATGTTAGGTATTGGTTATGAGAATGATTCAATTCTAAAAGTGGGGCGCCAATACTATCTTTATTATTATAAGCATTTTGTAATATCTTATTTGATTGACCTACACCGTATCCAAAAAAAGGTTTTGTTTTTATTGCCTCCCAAGATATGTCCCATAAAACAGACCTACTTTTGTCTATTTCGTTAATATATGAAAACAGACAAGTTGAAAAAACAACTAAAATAAAAGTATTTACTATTATTCTGGTTTTATAGTTAAATGTGATTAGAACATTGAGTAACACAAATAAATAAATAAAAAAACCAACTCTGGTTGCAGTAATAAAAATAAAAGCAATTAAAATAAGATGATAAAGCCATACCACTAAGAGGTTGACAAATTTCTTATTAAAAAGTTCGTGTATAAAAATTATACCAATTATACCAAAGAAAGAAAGAAAAGCAGCATGATCATAATATAGCCAATTCCTAATATCTCTGCCGTATAGTTTAATGTCAGTAAAATAATCAGCAATCGCTAATCCATAAAAATCTTCAAACCAAAAGAGAAAACTACAGCCCGAAACAACAATAATCACATTTAGAATGATAAAGAACGTCGTGTAAATTTTATAGGTGATAATTTTTGGAATCTGTAAAGTAAACCCTATTAAAGCCCATAATAAAAACCCAACTTGCATATCAATATCTGAGAAACTAGTTGGTCTGCCAAACAAAACTAAAGCAATAAACACCCACAAAAATAATAAGCTCAAGTACTTTTCGCCTTGTATCTCTTTATTATTTAATTTATTTAAAAGACCGTAAATAGCTATTAAAATTGCCAAAAAAGTGGTCCAAGCTATTTTTAATGGAATACAGCTTATAAATAATAGCAGTAATATGTGAAATAGATTGATTTTTAAAGTCTTTCTTACAATTAAAAAGTAAACTAACAATAAAACAATTATAGGACCTAATAAATAAATTGCATAAACCTTTTGGTCCAAAGTAAACTCAACAAGTGGTGAAAAAATAATATAAGGATCAAAAGGAGCGACGTTTTTGTTAAAATTTATGATTCGCTCTTTTTTATCTAAATTAACCGCCGCACTTGTATTAAAAAGTTTTTGAATAATATTCTCCTCGTCTACCACAATTTGATTTGTAGTGAAAATAAGTCGGAGTTCTTTAATCTTTATAGGGTTCGAACTAGGGTCATTCCCAAAATCTAGTCTAAACTTTTTAATTACTATATCTGATTTTGGAAATGCAAAATACAAAGTGTCTTTAGAAGGGTTCAAATCATTTAAAACATACTTAGTACTAAACTTATCTTTGTATGTAAATAACAATGTTGTTTCAGGAGCTTTATCTGTTTGTAAAACAAAATTCATCCCGATAAAATCTTTGGTAAGTTTATTTTCAATTCTTGAGAAATATATACAAGTAGCGCATATTGAAAAAAAAATTCCAACTACTACAAAATAGATGAAAATGGATTCTTTATTTCTCATAAAACACTTTTCATAATTGCACTTTATTATGACTTAACTTGTCTATAGATTATTTTTTTATTTTGAAAAAAAGCAAAGATGATACAATATACCAGTTGAAAAGAGATTCCCGTAACAATCAATATATTGGTGAAAATATTTAAAAGAACAATAACCGATAATATAGCTACCGTAGTAATATGGTAATTGCTCCTCTTTGGCACCAGAAACAGAATTAAAAAATACACAAGTAAATTAGCAATAAATAGTATGTATGGCCCAGCCCAGCCCAAATAGGAATACGATCTTGCATAGGTTGTCCCTACAGTTAACCAAGGAACAATTCTCACAAGATCTCTCCGTTTTATATTTAAGGGGTCTCCGAGGCTCTTAGATATAATTCTTGGTAAGTTTTCATAAAATAAAAATCCCTTAAAATCATATTCTTCAATATATTTCTTATTAACGGTATTTTGAAAATTAGCCAAAGGTGAAGCAACATAAAGATATGTCCAATAATATTCTTTGGGTATGGATGATTCCATAAATTCTTTATTAACCTTACTTTGGGTGTAAATGAATTCTTCACCTGATCTTAGGTTACCGATAAGCCCGAACATAAAAAGCCCTACAAGAGCTAATACAACTAATTTTAGTTTGTTTTTAAATTTTACTTTACCAATAAAATGAAGATATATAAAAACAGAAGTTATTACACCAAACATAATAATACTTCTATTAATAATTAAAAGGGCCGGAATGTATAAAAGTAGATTGTATTTTAAAATTTTTTTATTACCTGTAGACATGTACACTGCAAAAGAATGCGCAATTATAAAGGAATTAAAAGAAATTAATATTCCATGTAACAATGGCATGCCAAACTCACGATAACTAACGCCTGAACTCCCTAATAATGCAGAAAACAAGGGGATGTCTTTTTCATATAAGAACTCTATCACAAAGAGTATATAAATTATATAAAAACAATTTTTAATTAATTTATTATCCGTTTTGGATAAGGTTTTCCCAATCAGTTTAAATTTGCTTACAATTAGCCCAAAGAGAAGAAAGAAAAAGAACGTTATTGCAAAGAATAGTTTCATCGCTCCAGTCAAGTCTGGGTAGATGTCTGACCAATTAAACGTGTATACTAAAAATGTTAGAGCAAAGCCTAAAACATATATATAAAATGGATTTTTAAGTAATTTAAACATTGATTGCGAGCAAATATTTTTTTGTTTCACCGTTTAAACAAAAATATACCTGCCATTTGAGAACAAGAGATTTTATTCTATAACGCCTAAGTTTTCCTTTAGAGCAATTACTAGTGAAACATGATTGTCAAATTTAATACTATTTCCAGCGGCATCAATTTGTTCTGTTGAATTATTACTAGTATTAGGTCCTTGAATCGACATAAATAAATACTGATAATCTGGAGTAAAAGTAATTCCTGTGGGTTCTGAACCAATGGGAGCAATTCCAAATAGTTTCACTTTTGGGTTTTCTTGGGTATGGTCTTTGTCCACTACCCATACATAGTTTTTAGAGCCGTCCTGTAAAACCCACAAATTACCTTCTCCGTCAAATGCCAAATTATCATTACCTGTACCCCATAAAACTAAGGTTTCGCCTTCTAAATGGGTAATTGTATATTCCATTGCGCCCACATAGGTTTCCATTACAAGACTATTGCCAGCAAGTGGGTCAGAATCAAGAAAGCGATACACCTTGTCTTCTGCTTTTACTGCAAAATAAACCATTCCATCGTGACCAATTTCCACATCTTCTATGCCTCCAAAAATAGTAGCTCCAACTTCCACACTTTGCTGTAAAGTAGCGTTTCTTTCTTGTTTTGTGGTATTATTTAATTGTATCCAATTACCCGTACCTGCTTTATCTCCTACAAAAACATAAAGATTGCCAGAACTTAAATCCTTCTTATTATCAGCTACAAATTTGTATAAGTATCCAGGATTGGAATCTGATCCTTGGTAAACTGTTCTCAAGTTTGAATGGACCACAGCATTTTCATGGGCGAAATTTCCCATTGCCCACCTTTTGTCCAAAACTGTTTTCGTCTTTGGATCAATTTCTACAGCCCACCCAAAATCATTGTAGCCGTCATTATTTTTATCAATTACCTGTATTCTTTCTTCACATGAAATTATTGTATTCCATGGGGTAACCGTACCGGAGCAATTATTTTTAGTGCCACCTACTTCAGAAAAATCTACAGCTTCAGAAGAAGTAACTTCCCATAATTGGGTTGATGAATTAAGACGAATATCCAAAATAGAAACACCTCCTGGGCTAGTTTCGGAATTAATACTTAAAAATCCATCTGCACTGCTTCCATTTATAGGGACATATCCTGTAAAATCATTTCGTGCGGGAAGTGTACCTCCAGAGGTAAGTAAGTCACCTGTTTCTATAATTTTTTGAAAAGTATGAGACCCTGGGAAAACAAAATCCGTAGTTTGTTCAGCGGGAGCCACGGATGTAAATTCACTTATAGACTTTACAGGAAGTACAGAAATTAAGGTTGGGTCATCGTTCTTAGAGCAGGAAATAATCACTACTAGCATTATCAACAAAGATGGTTTTCTAAACATAATGTAGGTTTTATCTAACAATGATTTTCTTGGTGACCAACTCATCATTATTCTCTATTTTAACAACGTATATTCCACTTCCTATTACACCAATATCCAAGGGTACAAATAACGTATCGTTCACCGATGTGGTATAGACCAAGGCTCCCTGTATATCAAAAATCTGGATTTTTGTGGGTTCAGTACTGTTTAATCCAATTGTAAAACTTCCATCATTAGGTACAGGATACACCAATGCTTCTTTTTCATTTATATTAAAGGGCTTCTCATCAGAGTCGGTGGTGATAAATAGTTTATCCCAGCTAACGCCAGCTTCGGTTCCTGAAATCCGCAAAGGGTAAACACCTTCCGGAATATTTTCAAAGGCGACCATAACCCAACTCTCATCTCCATAACTATTAAATGTGCCCGTTTCTACAGTAATTTGATTCTGTAAGTCATTAAACGCTACCGTTAGTTCATTACTGCCCTCATTTATGCCTGTAGCATTGATCCAAACATAATAGGTGCCCTCTTGAAAGGTTACCAACCTATATTCCGTATATCCATAAACCTCACTGCCAAGAGGTAATTTCACAATTTCTCCATCACTTGCACCAACTTCAGGATCAACTTTAGCCTCCCCTATTAAATATCTGTAGTCTTCAGCCTCTATATAATCACTTCCGGTAAGCTCAATAGTAGTATCATTAAAACCCTGTGAGTATATTATGGTTATCTTATCACTACTATTATATTCGCCATCGTCTAAGGTCAATTTTAACTCGTATTCCCCTTGCTTGGTAAACGATATTTCTGTTTGTGATTCGCTAGGGTTAGAGAATGTTACTTGCCCACCTTCTGGCCCAGATTCCAACGTCCATAGGGTTGTTAAACTTCCATTCTGGGGCAAACCATCATCGGAAACCTCCGCAGATAGTAATAAGTTATAGTTTGGACTTAAAAGTATTTGATTTTCTCCTAAGTTAACAGTTGGAGCGGTATTAGCCACTTCTTCAATACCGGTAAATTCCTTTGCCCCTATATCAATACTGTTCCCTGAAATATTAGCTATATACACCGCAGTAATCAATCCATTTTTACTTGAAAAGTTAACTCCAGCATCTATGCATAAACTTGTAGCCTCTAATGTATAATCAGTCTTCAACAAAGGATCTGTAAAAATATTATTAGGGTCTGCCGTTACATTTTCAAAGTCAGCACCGTTATTGAACAAACAATTATAATCTGCATAAGAATTATTGTCCAATTTTTTAAGGCCAACCGTTTCATTATTTACGATAATATTATTTAAAACAGCCATATTATTAGCTCCTGTAACACCATAATTATTATTGTCAAATACATTGTTGTACACCAATACCTCTTCTTCCATATAAGATCCTGCAAAATCCTCTACTGTATTACCATTACGCGTACTACCTAAACCTACCATGGCACTATTACGTATCACGTTATTATGAATTTTAAATTTTCTGCCCGAATCACCATCATAATCTATGAGCTGAATACCATCTTCATCTGCGCCCGATATATAATTGTACCGTATCACATGTGTTCTTATTGAAAAATTATTATTATGAAGCCTAATTTCAAAACCATCATCGCCCGGGTTTATAATGGTATTATATTCAGCAATCCAATCTAAACTATCATCTGCATCTATAGCCTCATCACCATTATTTTCAAAGTAATTGTAAGCAAAATAACCGCCGGCAGCTTCAATACTTAAAGCATCACTACCGTTATCAAAAAATTTACAGTAGGTTACTTTCATAAACTCGCACTCTAATGTTACTTGTTTACGGGCACCTCTAAATGTCAACCCCGTACATTCGGCTCCGGTTGCAGTTTCTGTAAAAAGCAATAACGGATCTAAATTGGTTGGGCCGGTAATAACCGTAGCATCCACATCATCTTCATCGCCAGTATTTAAATATCCGGAAGTTATCTTTATAGGTTTATCTACAACTATAGTTTCCTGAACTGTATACGTGCCTGGTGCTATTAATACTATGTCATTGTCATTAGCAGCATCTACTGCATCTTGAATGACCGAATAGTCTTGTGGTACATTTATTATGTTTGAATTTATATAAGGGTCAGCCACGCACAGTTCAAATGAATCTATACAAGCATTAGTTCCCCCAAGATCAAGGATTAGATTTAAATATTCCGACCCAATAGAAAAAGGCATGAAAACGTGTTCCCAGCCATTCGTTTCATTCCAGCTTTTAGAAGCTATCCGTTCTAAATTGCCATTTGACATTAATTTGTAAACCCCCCCTCCTATCCTCTCGTTAGCAGGTACTCTAACCCAAAAACTGAGGATATAATCTGTGTTCGGTAATAAATCGAATTCTTGTGAAATAGATCCATTATCAAAACAAAATGAAAAGTTACCTTCATAAGGATTTTCCTGATCCATAATATGGCCGTCGTTAGTAAGCCATGTCCCTCCATTACTATTATAAAAAGGAGGGTCAGCGTTTATTTCAAAACCCGGTTCTTGTATTACATCAACAGGCTCGCATTGTCCATAGGAAACCAGAGTGCCCATAAAAACTAACACTATGAATATTATAAAGTTTTTCATATGCTAATACCTATTTGAGTAGAGTTAAGGCGCTTACTTTAGAATGGTATAATTATTTGAGCCAATCTTATCAGAAGTTTCTTTCAAATATTGTTCTAAAAGGTTGTTGTGTTCTAACGAAATAGTTGCAGGTTTATTCTTTATCAATTCTTTAAAAACAATATATAGCGCATAATAATCATCCCATTTTAAAGGAGCCGGCTTGTAGCCAACGCCCATGGTGACAAGTTTTATCATATTTTCATTATTGGTAAGGTCTATTTCCTTCAGCTTATTATTCTCAGACATATCAATCATAAATGAGAAATCAAAGACTTTGATATGACCATCCTCATAGATAAAATTGTCAAGCTTAACGTCTCTGTGAATTAATGATAATGCCGAAAATTCATTTACTATTTTTAATAGATTACTTAGCTCTCTAACATTTTTATACGCCCACTCATCATTAAGTACAGTACCATTGGCGCGTTTTAAAATAAGTGCTTTATAGCCCTCTTTTTTTATATACCCTTTGTGCTCAATTAAGTGGTTTTTTAAAAAGCTGTTCTTTTGTAATTTTTTATAGGCCCTATTTTCGTTTTTTAAAACTCTAGGTAAATTGGTAAATTTAATAAAAACAGGGTCTCCCACTTTATCAACAGCCGTGAACAAGTACAAGTCATGGTGCCATTTACTTAGGTTAAAGGTTTTTATTTGGTGATAGCCATTCTCATTAAAAAAGCGATGAATAAAACTCCGGTTTTTAATGTAGAAAACCCGGTTTTTTATAGTTCTATAAATTAAGCTCAAGTAATATCTTAAAAAGGACATTTTATTGTTTTAGATTAGGATTATTTTTAACAATGGAAATCTCTATTATTAAGTATAACAACTGAGAAAGAAAAATCACTACTTTATTTTCCTACTTGTATCCCTAACTTTTTAAACACTTTCTTGATTAGATTTTTAAAAGCTCTAAAGTCTTCATGCTTCTTTCTATCATTTGAAAAAAGAATCTGTTTATAGCGCTCTATAATCTTTGTGTTGAAATAAACCGTTAAATCTCTTGGCTCTGCGAAATCGTAATTATTTATCATCATAAAAGCGTTTAAATCCTTTAATACATCATAATTTAAAAAAGACATATTATTATAATTTAAGCCTACTTCTTTTGACAATTCTATAAGCTTTAAAACATAATCTGAAATTACTTTTTCTTTATGTATAAAAGCGTGATACATTAACGAGAAGAAATGATTTTCAATATTTGGCACAAACATATTTTGGTATACAATTCGTTTTCCCAAGATTTGTTGTTGCCACCTAAAATCATAATAACCATCACCAATAAATCTAAAATCAAAAAAAACTTTTTGATTATTGATCATCGCTAAATGTTGAACCCTACGGCCATCTTTATAAGTAGGTTTGCCATTTGATATATCAGCAATGAGTCTTTTATTATCCGTTAAGATGTCTATGTCTGGGTGAAGATTGTTCAGTTCGTCTTCAATATTTACAAAATTACGTAAGACCACATAATTAGATAACTCATTTAAAGCTTTAAACAGCTCGTCTAAAGATTTCCAACCATGTGCGCCGATCAAATCATTAGAAAAAGACTTTTTAATGCCAGTTTCTTTAAAATTAAGTAACGTATCATAAGTAATGCCAAATAATAAATAAATATTACTCCTTGCTTCGGTAACATTATCCGACCCATGTATTTTGTGTCCGCCACCAGTCCATTCGCGATAGACTTGTTTAGCATCGAACATATTAATATTTACCGGCTTTATGCCCTTAGAGGTTTCTCTAAGTTCATAGACAGGCTTGTTGTCCCTAACAATAACACATAAAAAGGTATCTGTACCACAATGTTTTTCTTTGGAAGAGTTTTTGGGTAGGTTTTCACCATAGAAACGAGATAGGTTTTCAGAAAACTTGTTTTTAGACCAGGTTGTATCTACACATTGCAAAACTTCAAAACGATGTTCAACATCTTTCAAAATTTTTTCTCTTTGATCTAATCCTTTACTCCAAATTATAAAAACTTGTACTTCCTGCGCTACCATTAACCCTCTGCTATTTTTAACACTTTTAAATCCTTTTTACCAATTATTCTTACCATTAGTAATGTACTAACAAAAATTACCAAATCTATACTCATTGAAACTACAAAATGGATGTTTTCAAAAAATGAAGATTTATGCAAATATGAGAGGAAAAGTCCAATTAGCACAACTATGCTTAAAGTAAAAAGATTTTGTTTTCTATATCCAACAAAATTATGTACTCTTTTTAATACTATTATTTGCAGTACATTTGAACATAGTAGAGCTGCTAAAATTGAAATTGAAGCGCCAAAATTTCCATAGTATTTAGCGCCGAAATAAAGTAAAATTAATCCTATTATAAATGAAAATAATCTTATATAAAGTTGTCTCTTACTATCGCCTAAGGCCAATAAGTTTTGACCTGTAAAACCCAGTGAAACATTAACCCATTGGCCAAAGGCCAAAATTTGCAAAACCTTAATGCCACTAACAAAATCATTGGTATACAATAACTCTATAATCTCTTTTCCATAAAAAAAAATGGCGCCAAAAAATATAGTTGCCATTATCATAGTCCACTTAGAGGAATAACTACTTAGTAGCGTAGCTTTATTCTTTTTCCCTTTTTGCAAAAATTTACTCATTCTTGGCAGATACATAAAAACCAAAATTGTAAGTATAAGAGGTAATAAATTACTGATATTAAAAACCGAGTAGTAAATACCTAACTGTTCTTCTGAAACAAAATAATTTAAAACAATTTTATCCAAATTGGCACTTAAGATAATTAGAACGGAAACTCCAAATAAAGGAGTTGTATATGACACGTATTCTTTTATTAATTTACTCTTTAAGTCAACTTCTCTTATCTTTTTATAATATGTTTTTGATGCCAAAAAGTTTAATACGAAAACAATCATAACATAGGTCAAATATACTTGAGCGATTTGAACCGACCGTTCAAAAAATTGAAAGTATGCCCATAGAAATAGCAGATAAGCTGAGAATCCAAAAATATCATTAACATAAACTTTCAACTTAGGTCTTTCCATTCCACTATAAATACTAGCGTATAAGGTGTTAAGACTAAAAAAAACGGTTGCATATAAAAAAAAAGAGTTAATTCCAAAAAGAGAAGGAACTGTAAGTCCTAATAAAGCAACTAAAACGGTCATGATAGCTGTAATAATAAGAGAAAGACTAATTAATATTTTTCTTTTGTCAAAAGAATGTTGAATTGCTAAAGAACGAATAATCGAGGAGTTAAAACCCAGTGTACAGAAAGTACTCAACAATAAAACAATAGTAATACCGTACTTGAATTGCCCAAAATCTTCAACCCCTAATTTGGTAGCTAAATATTTATCAATTAAAATGGTTAATAGAATTTTGTATAAAGTTCCAGTAGCAATAAGTAAACTTCCTTTGGCTAGACTGCTCACAAATACATTTTTTAATTAATTAAGGCCAATTTTTTAATTTTTCAGTCTTTTTAAACAAACTTCAAGACTATCTCTCCAATAGGGAATGTTAAACTGTAGTTCTTCCTTAATCTTGGACTTATCCATTACACTATATCTAGGTCTAATTGCAGGTGTTGGGTAAGCTTCTGTTTTAATTGGTGAAAGAGCTACGGTTATCTCTCTAATATCAAAAATAGCTTTCGCAAAATCATACCAGCTAGCAACACCTTCGTTGCTATAGTGATAGGTACCATAATTAGTTTTTTCTTCTCCAATTATAGTAACAATAGTTTTTGCTAAGTCCCCCGCATAAGTTGGTGTGCCAATTTGGTCCGCTACCACACTCAGGCTATCTCTTTCTGAACCCAACTTAATCATTGTTTTTAAAAAATTTTGACCATGTTCTGAGTACAACCAAGATGTTCTAATAATAATATGCTCTTTTAAAACGTCGGCTATAACTAACTCACCATTAAGTTTTGTCATTCCATAAACACTTAATGGATTTGCCTTATCTTTCTCGTCATAAAGTTTTGTTTGCATACCATCGAAAACAAAATCGGTGGAGATATGTATTAAAACAGCACCATTTGATTCACAAGCTATCGCAAGATTCTTTGCTCCAAGGACATTTACTCTTTCAGCAAATTCTTTATTTGACTCCGCTTTATCTACTGCTGTATATGCAGCACAATTAATGCAATATGAAACGCTATTATTTTTAAAAAAGGTAATTACAGATTTCATATCTGTAATATCTAGTTGATCAATATCTACATAAATAAAGTTAAGATTATCTAAGTTCGCTGATACGTCTTTAATACAACTAGCCAATTGACCTTTACCCCCAGTTACAAGAATATTTTTCATAATCTTGCATTGTTTAAGGTTGGCAAAACCAAATCTTTATCAGAAACCTTTATGTCTTTTGAGGGTAACTTCCAGTCTATTTGTAATGTTCTGTCATTATATATAATACCCCCTTCAGACTCTTTATTATAGTAATTGTCACATTTATAAAAAAATTCCGCTGAATCAGATAATACTGAAAAGCCATGACCAAAACCTCTTGGAATAAAAAGTTGCTTTTTATTCTCACCACTTAATTCTATGGCTACATGCTCTCCGAAAGTAGGTGAAGATTTTCTTAAATCTACAGCAACATCAAGAACTTTACCACTTAGTACTCTTACTAATTTAGATTGGGCATGTTCCCCTAACTGATAATGAATCGCACGCACAATTCCATAATTAGAAAATGATTGGTTATCCTGTACGAAACCAACTTCATTTCCTATTCCCTCATTAAAATTTTTACCATTAAATGATTCAAAAAAGTACCCTCTGTCATCAGAAAATATAGTAGGCTCTAAAACAAAACACCCTTTAAGTTTAGTTTCGGTAAATTTCATTTATTCTTATTTAATATGCCTAATAAATTCTTGCCATAACCACTTTTCATAAGTGGCTGCGCTAATTCTTTAAATTGTTCTTTGTTGATATACCCCATCTCGTATGCAGCTCCCTCAATAGCCCCAATTTTTAGACCCTGTCTTTCCTCGATAACCTCAACAAATTGGGAGGCTTGCATTAACGAC
>TARA_R110000744_G_scaffold15639_3_pt1 | contig 12446 bp, 8 predicted proteins | sample TARA_R110000744 | Tara Oceans TARA_R110000744 (sample SAMEA4398083) | marine metagenome | biome: Polar Biome; feature: [DCM] deep chlorophyll maximum layer (ENVO:01000326); material: water (ENVO:00002006), including particulate matter (ENVO:01000060) such as... | depth 36 m | reverse complement strand
CCACCGGGTTTGGTGATGACAATAGTCGGGTGTTTTTCGACTTAGGCGCCCAAATAGGTGCGGTTTACATCGATGATGTCAGTGTGGTGCTACAAAATGAAAGTGGTGGGGGTGATAATGGCGGTGGTTCGAGCAACCTTGCAACATTCGATTTTGAATCAACAGGATTTGGCGCTGGTTTAAGCTGGAACGTATTCGAGAATGACGATAATGCCCCCCTTGAGTTCGTTGCTAACCCTGATACCTCTGGTATTAACGATTCGAGTATCGTGGCTAAAATCACCGCAAAAGTTGCAGGTGCGCCATGGGTAGGTACTGAAATACAGCACGGGCAAATGACCCCATTCACTTTGGATGCAAGCAACAGCATCGTTAAAATGATGGTGTACAAGAGTGTTGTCAGTGATGTGGGTGTTAAGTTCGCGATTGCTAATGGCGGCGCCCAAGGCGAGATAAAAGTCGCCAATACGAAAATAAACCAATGGGAAGAGCTCACCTTTGATTTCACTGGTTATATAGGATTATTTGAAACCATAGATATCGACCAAATCATTATCTTCCCTGATTTTGATTTCGATACCCGTGCCCAAAACAACATTGTGTATTTCGATAATATTCGCTTCACCAATGGTGACGATGAAAGTGCGCCTGAAGGCTGGAATTTAGTCTGGAGTGACGAGTTCAGTGGCACATCGATAGATCAAAGTAAGTGGACCCACGAAGTGAATTGCGATGGTGGCGGCAACAATGAGAAGCAATGCTATACCGCAAACAGCGACAACTCTTTTGTAGAAAATGGCTTACTAAACATAGTGGCCAAGGCCGAGTCGAACCAAGTATTGCCATACAGTTCAGCTCGTTTGATCTCTAAAAACCAAGGTGACTGGACATACGGCCGCTTTGAAATTCGCGCTAAGGCTCCATCTGGCCAAGGGGCATGGCCTGCTATTTGGATGCTACCTACCGACAATATTTACGGTGGTTGGCCGCACTCGGGTGAAATCGATATTTTTGAGGCGGTTAATTTAGGCGTACCGTTAAATGACGGTACAGATAACGTTGAATCGAATGTTCACGGTACGCTTCACTATGGTCAAAGTTGGCCAAATAACGATAACTCAGGCCAGAGCTACTTGTTGCCAGATGGCGCAAACCCAGCGGATGATTTCCATATTTATGCCTTAGAATGGGAAGAGGGCGAAATGCGTTGGTACGTGGATGGCGTGCTGTACGAAACACAGCGTAAATCATCACTTAGCTATAACAGCAACGGTGATGCGAATGGTTTAGCTCATCGAGGTTGGTACACCGAGCAAAGTGGCGAAACCTTATGGAATAACGCCCCTTTTGACGAGCGTTTTCATTTATTGCTCAACTTTGCAGTCGGCGGTGCTTGGCCAGAAGTGGTCAACCAAGGTGGAGTAGATGCCTCAGCATTTGATGGTACCAATCGCTTCGTTGTTGATTATGTGCGGGTTTACGAATGTGCTAATTCGCCTAGTAACGGCCTAGGTTGCGCCACTGTGAATGATGGTTACGCTGAGTCAGTTGAAAATGGCGGAACATTAATAACCGGCGCTGCGCCGATTCCTGTACCTGAGTCTGACGGTATCGCGCGGGACTTGATCATCTTCGCTGATGCTATTAACCCTCAGTGGCCAGCATGGGACTGTTGTGGCGGTTCAACCCCGAGTGTTGTTTTTGATGATGCAGCCCAATCACAAGTGATTGAATTTACGGTGGGTGCGACGCCAACAGTGCTTGGTTTTAACACAAACTTTGCTGATGCCCCTAGCCCATTTGATGCATCGCCCATTGAAGCAAATGGCATCTTGGAGTTTGACCTCAAATTAGTCACTCCAAGTGCTAATACATCTGTCTCTTGGAACCTAAAAGTAGAGCAGGGCGGCGCGACCACGGAAGCAGTTGTGACCCTAGCAACACCCACAACTCAGTGGCAACACTACTCTATTGACATTGCAACGCTAAAACAGGCTGGCCTTGGCCTGAACGGAATCGATGTAGTGATGATATTCCCTGATTGGGGACAAGGAGAAGGAGCAGTCTTCCGTGTCGACAACATGCAATTCTTGCAAGGCGAAGACGATGGTACAGGCGGAGGTGACGGTGGCGATAACGGCAACGGCGGCGGCACTGACCCAATCGTGGGTGATGAGATCGTCGCAAACGGCTCTTTTGAAAACGGCAGCGAAGGCTGGATTGGTGATGTAAGCGTAGTGGAAGATACGACTTCTGCTGATGGCAATCATGTGTTTCAAGCCGATATTGCGATGGCTGGTAACCCATGGGATGTCAACCTAAGTCAAGTAATGTCCTTGACTCCAGGCGCTACTTACACGGTGACTTTCAAAGCCAAAGCGTCAAAAGTGCGCGATATGTTGGTCGGACTTGGTTTAAACCACGATCCGTGGACCAATGTCACTGAAACCGTTGAGCTGTCCACTGATTGGCAGAGCTATACCTACACGTTAACCACCAATGGTTTCGGTGATGACAATAGCAGAGTGTTCTTCGACCTTGGTGCTGACACTGGCGTAGTGCAAATCGATGACGTCAGTGTGGTGCAAGTCGCGCCAGCAGGTGGTGGCGACGGCGAACCAGTTACTGAGCAAGCGTTCGTGTTGATTTCGTCGACTCAAGCAACCGATATCGACTTTGTGCCAAGCACAGTCGGTGAGTGGAGCACAGGTACCACGATTCAGAGCGACGTGATGTTTGATGGCTTGCTTGGCTGGGAATTAACCTCTAGCTCAAATTCACCAGAGCAAGGCAACTGGGGCACAGTGCTCGCCTTTCAAAACGGTATTAACGGCGACTTTAGCTTGTTCAATCGAATTGAGTTGAAGTTGGCTACCACAGGCAATTTTGCAGGTGGCTATAAGGTTGCTATATCGGCCAATGGCGTGAGTAAAGAAATCGCGCTCCCGGTCAATGAATCAATAAGTACCTGGCAGAGTTTGGCCCTTAATACTGCTGACATTCCACTGAATATGTCGAAGGTCGATTGGATTGCTGTATATGGCATTGGCGGTCAAGCGGGCGTATCACAAATTTATGTGACTGACTTTTCGTTGATAAAAAATACAGCGCTTGAGTTTGATGCAAGTATTGAGAACGACTTCGTGTTCATCTCATCGGATGCAGCTGTGAGCAGCAACTTGATTGTCGATAACGATAATTTTAGCGACGTAGGTAATGTCATATTCGGTGAGTGGAGCACAGGCACCGCGATATCAAATACCCAGTATGCTGGTCTAAATGGACTTCGTTTGGCTGCTGGTGGGTCTTGGGGCGCGGTATTGGCTTTGCAAGGTGATATATCTGATGGTGTGAATATCGATAACTATGATGTTGATTTTAGTCAATACACTAACCTGCGCTTTAAAGCAGCGTCACAAGGTGCGTTTGAGCGATATGCCGTGTCTATCGTGTCTAAAATCGATAATGGTGAGTCAGTTCAAGAAGTAGGGTTTGCGCTATCAAGCCCAGCTGATTGGAACGATATCGATATTGACCTTGGCATGTATGGAGTGGATTTGGCTAATATTAGTCAAATTGCGGTATTCGGTGTGTATCAAGGAGGCTCAGCGAGCCAAAGCTTGTACATTACCGACCTTGTGATGTACGACACAGGTAAAGTCGCTGCCAATAGCAAAGACAGCTCGGATGATAAGTTTGTATTCTTCTCATCAACGGGCGAAACCAGCGATATGATGTTTGACGGTGACGACTCTGCTCATAATGGCAATATGACCATAGGCGAGTGGTCAACGGGCACTACCTTTAACTCTGAAGTGACGTACAACGGGCTAAATGCATTTCAATTAGTGCGCGGCTCGAGCAGTTGGGGCGCGGTACTGGCCTTAATGGGGGATTTTTACGGCGATGTGCAGGAATACAGCATCGACGTTGCTCAGTATCAGACTCTTAATTTTAAAATTGCTGCCCAAGGTGGATTCTCTGAATACACCTTAGACTTTATCGTGGATGGGGCTGAACATAAAATCCCACTTACGGTGAACGGTAACTGGAATGATGTGACCATTAACTTAGCGGATGTACCACTAAACCTGTCTAAGCTTACCCAAATTGCCATTTTTGGGGTTGGCGGAGGTCAAGGTAATAGCATTTACATTACTGACATGAACCTTAGTAAGTAGCAAAAGCAACTGAACCACAGGTTAAATGTGCTTAACCTGTGGTTTGGCTAGCACCGTAAAAACCTAAACCATGCAATACGAAGTGGTTTAGGTTTTTTTATGGGCAGCTTGTAACGAAACGAGTTGTGTTACACAGGGATTAACGAATGGTGCAAGGGCGATTCAATGGTGCATTAAAACGTACTGATTGGATTTTATACAATACGTAACACATTGAATTTAAAGGTTTGTTTATAAAGAGAAATGTGGTGTTGTTTTTGCTACATTTGCGCTCCTTTTATAATTTGTTATTGGTATTGAGATGTTTCAAGGTTTTTCCCGCTTATCTAATGCGTCACTGGTGATGGCTTTTTCTATTTTTTGTGTGTCAGCATCCGCTGAAAAAGTCATTTATGACACCGACATGGGGATCGACGATTGGTCGGCCATGTTGGTGGTAGCGAATCACCCAGAAATTGAATTGCTTGGAGTGACATCAAATGGCGTAGGGGAAGGTCACTGCGCTGATAATATGTTGAATATTCCAGGCTTGCTGGCGCTGTCAAATTCGCCTGATGTGCCTTTTGCGTGTGGTGACGATTTCCCAATGGATGGTTACTACGCCTTTCCGGCTCCTTGGCGTCAACAGGCGGATACATTGTCAGGGGTGCCGGTGCCCAAAACCAACCGTAAGCCTACAGAGATTGATTCTGTTGAGCTGATTCATCAGCTACTTAGCCAGCAAAATGAGAAAGTAGTCTTGCTCAGTGCCGGTAGCTTAACGAACATCGCTCAGTGGCTGCAAAAATACCCGCAAGATATACCCAAAGTTTCGCGCTTAGTGATGATGGGCGGTGGTTTCGATGCCCCGGGCAATATTATCGTGCCTGGCTTTACGGGGGATCACCCAAACAAAAAGGCTGAGTGGAACATTTACGTAGATGCTGTAGCGGCAGATATTGTATTTGCATCTGATTTAGCGGTAGAAGTAGTAGGGCTCGATTTAACCAATCAGGTCATGGTGACCCCAGAATACGCCAAACAGTTTAAGTCGCAGGTTAAAACGCAAGCAGCAGAGTTTTGGGATAAAGTTTTAGACGACAATGACTGGTTTATCGAATCAGAAGAGTATTACTTTTGGGACGTGCTCGCGGCACTCGTGGTGGTTGAACCTGAGTTATGCCAAGGCGAAATGCAGTCGGTATGGGTTGAACATACTAAGGTACCAGCTGGGGATAAATGGGTAGATACCAGCATGCCAGACGTCACTGAAGCCGGTCTACCTCGCTCCCATTACGACCCTGCTACATTTGGTATTACCCGCATTGGCGGTGACAATCCAAAAGTGAAAATATGCCGTCAAACCCAGCCACAAAGAGCGTTCGATGCGTTGATTGAAATACTTAATATTGAAAAGCAATCAGGCAACAACGCCATCTGATGCGCTAGCACGTTCAAAGCCGTTAGCTGTTTCGCTCACGCTAACGGCCTAAGCTTGCCTGACTCGCCTATCTAATCGATTAATGACTGAATCAGCCTGACTTCGTTAAGCAAAGTCAGGAATATCCTTCGCGAGCTTCTGTGCTAATGGCAGGGATATAGATACCGAACTTAAGGTATTTGTGCGGCTTAAATCCAGCGGTTGAGCGTTCGCTTGTTTTTTGAAAAAGCCTTTGTCTCTGAGTTTAAATACCCGAGTGACAGTAGGCAGTAAGCTATTTTCAGCTAACCACAGTAAACCCGCTGTCACAGGGCCGCCTGCCACTAAACCAAGGCCTAAAAAGCCAATACTCAAGGCCACTTTCTTAATACCGCCGTCTTGCTCGTCGCTTTCGAAATGCTCAGACAAGGCTCTTGAATATTTTATTGAAACCTCTTCAACCAGTTTGGCATTGGCTTGGCCAGCAAAAAACTGCTCCATGACATCCTGATACTCCTTTTGAACACTCGCGACTTCACTAAATGGGTCGACCAACTCTTTCCATAGTTGAGGGCGGTCAAAGCGCAGTTTCTGTGGTATTTGAATCGAAGGAATATCTATCAGTTCAGACTCAGTTGGTTGACCGAGTTGAATGAGATCGGCAAATGCGCGGCTATAGCGGGTCTCGACCAAAATTTTACGCTCACTAAACTGAGAGCTTAAGCACACCGCAAAGTTGTAATGGTAAGCCTCGGTGGCCAACCCCATTAACTCATTTATTTTTGCTTTGGCGTCAGGCGCATCACCCAAAATACTTAAACACGCTTGCTCCCAGCGGGTGCGCGTCGCTTCTTTATCGGTTTTGTTTTTCGCAGTATATAAATCGAATACTCGCTGAAAGTCATCGTTGGACACAGCGGTCATGCCGAGGTTTTCTACCTGCAAATGACGGCTACGCCCGAGCATATTGTCAAAGCCGTGGCTAATGTGCTTCTTAGGCCAAGGAATGAAGTTTTCGATGCGTTGTAACCCTGGCTCCCACTGCTTTAACATAGACTGTAACGCAGGCCACTCAGAACTTTTTTGCAGGGCTTGAAAACTCTCAACACCTTGGGCTGACATTTTCTCAGCCACGTCTAACAATGAGCCACTACGTGACATGATTTGTACAAAGTTTGCCTCTATTAAGGCTTTGAGGGGGGAGGAGGTTGGGTTGAGCAAAGCCTGGCGCGCAAAAGGATGATTAAGCAAGTAACCATCGTTAATAATGACTTTTTCACCTAATAGGGCTTTACGGATCAGCATCTGATTAAACTGCTGCTGACCCATTTCTATATTCCAAGGGTAACGTTGCACCACATCATCAAGGGTGCCCAAATAAGTTAATGCCTGTTGCAAACCGAACCTGCCAAATCAAAGACTAAAGATGTACTGAGTGTACCTCTTTAGTCTCTGATTTATATAATAATTATTGTTTTATAAATTCGCGTTCGTTAACTGGTAAAAGCCACATAACTGACACCAATATAGACCACATAAGCGAGAAACAAGATGCCGCCTTCAGTGCGGCTAAGCCGCCGGCCAGTATATAAAAATAACAACAATACTAGAGCGACCGCCAGCATCACCCATTGATCAAATTCGGCCACTCGACCTGTGACTTGAATAGGTTTGATCAGTGATGATACCCCTAGTATGCCGAGTAAATTGAATATATTACTCCCCAGTATATTGCCCACCGCTACATCGGCATGTTTACGCAAAGCGGCGATAATGGATATAGTGAGTTCAGGTAATGAGGTACCGAAGGCGACAAGTGTTAATCCAATAACTGCCTCGGAAACACCTAAACCGTGCGCAATACCCACAGCACCTTTGAGTAAAATCTGCGAGCCAGCTATTAATAATCCTAATCCAACGACCAATTGCACTACAGACCAAAACATACTTTGCGGCACATTTTCTATTTCTTGACCCTCGGCAGCGTGGAGTTCCGCCGCAGGGGCGGATTGGCCCTTCTCACTAAGATACGTCCAGGTTAAATAGGCAGCCAATGCACCCAGTAATAATAGCCCTTCCGCAAAACTGATCACACCTTTGCTACTTAGCGCTATGCATAGCACACTAGCTGCAATTACCATTAGTGCATCGCGGCGCAAGGATATAGGAGCAACTGTAAGTGGCATAATCATCGCGCACAGCCCCAAGATAAGCAGTACATTGGCAATGTTGCTGCCGATAACATTGCCAATGGCGATATCTGGCTGATTGTTTAAAGCAGCGTTTACCGAGACGAATAGTTCCGGCATTGACGTACCAAAGCCAACAATCACTAGACCACAAAAAAGAGCTGACAACCCCCACTTTTTAGCTAACCCTAGAGCACCTCGAATAAACCCCTCGCCACCGGCCGTAAGCAGTGCCACACCAACAAGTAAATATAAAATATTGAGCATATAGAGATGTTTCCAGAGGTGTCGACCACAGTGGTCAACACGCGAAGTGAGAAAGGCGCATCATCGTATGAATTTTTAGAATATCAAAGCAATTATTTACGACTAAATGTAAGAGAAGATATCCAATATAAAGTACGTTAGTTGCCAGTAATTCGCTAGGTAAGAGAGCTTTACTTACATATCCGAAAAGGTATGTTATTTATTCACAACCAAATCAAGCAAGTCCATTAGCTGTTTACCCTGTGAGGGGGTGATTGACGTAAACTGATATAACACCTTATTCGGGATATCCGTGGCTTCAAGCTTCAAAGCTTGGCCTGAGTCACTAAGCTTTATTACCCGTTTGCGCTTATCTTCCTCATCTTTGATGATGGCAAGTAGGCTTTTATCTGCCATCTTTTTCAAAATTTGCGTCATCGCGCCACCATCGATAGCGGTTTGTTCGATGAGCTGGGCGATGGTGATCCCGTCCTTTTCCCATAACGCCATCATCACTACATATTGCGGATAGGTCAGATTCAGTGCCTGTAAAGGCTCGCGATAGGTACGGGCGATATTATTTGATGCCATATATAAGCGATGACATAGCTGATTTTTTAACTGTAAGTTTTCAAAAGACATAATTCACCTCGAAGTGTATTTTAATTTGCATGCAAATTATTTGCAAAGAGTAAATATTCGATCTAATATTTTGCATGCAAAATAAATTTCATCGCTGTATTTTAATATAGCGCTAACACCGGAGAGTCTTATGAACGTATTACAAAATGTCGCATACACAGCAAAAGCCACTGCAACAGGGGGCCGAGCAGGTTCAGCAAAATCTGATGATGGCCGTTTAGATGTAACGCTATCGACGCCTAAAGGGTTAGGTGGTGATGACGGCCAAGGCACTAACCCGGAGCAATTATTTGCTGCGGGTTATGCCGCGTGTTTTATCGGCGCATTAAAAGCGGTGGCCGGCCAAGCCAAAATTGCCTTGCCTAGTGATGTGTACATTAATTCAGAAGTATCCATTGGGGCGATTGAAAATGGTTTTGGTATTGCCGCAAAGCTGGCTGTATCACTAGGGGACATGGACAAAAGCCAAGCCCAAGCTTTGGTCGATAAAGCGCATCAAGTGTGCCCTTATTCAAATGCCACCCGTGGCAATATCGAAGTAGAAATTTCAGTTATCTAGCACTGAAGCGCAGCAACAATAAGCCAGCTCAAGTGAGCTGGGTTCAAAATATACGCTATTCCAATCCGTCTTTATGATCATGTGGAGTGGCGTTGTGTTTTAGTCTCGAAGCTATCCAAATACTGCCAAGCACAAACATCGCCACAGGCATTAAAAGCCACAGTTCGTCCATAAAGTTATCCCCTCTTATCTATTAACAACGCAGCGCGTTTCTTATTCAGATTAATGAAATTAAGCGGATTTACAACGCGTGTTTCATATTTACGTTTTGCCCAACTATTAAACTAATTGATTGCGCATCAACAGCCATAACGATTTGCATTTGCCCAAGCCTTACACAAATAATGCCCAATAATTTTCCTAAGGCGCCGGTTACTCGTGATCATTAAACACCAAGAAAAAATTGCTTCCCCAGAGGTGATTCAACGTCAGTTCGAGGCTCTAGGCTATATTTGCAGCCCCTCTGTGGCGACGGCCATTTACCTAGCGTGTCACTTACAAAAGCCTATTTTGATTGAAGGGCCGCCTGGTGTGGGTAAAACCGAACTCGCGAAGATAACCGCGGCGTATCTGAATGCACCACTTATTCGCATGCAGTGCTACGAAGGGCTCGATGAGTCAAAAGCCTTGTATGAATGGAAGTACGGCAAGCAATTATTATATACCCAGGTGTTAAAAGAGCAGTTAGGGGATGTGCTCAGGGGCGCGCGGGGTTTGGATGAGTCCATCGCCCGATTACATGATTTTGGTGATATTTTCTATTCGCAGGATTTCCTGGAACCTAGGCCTTTATTACAAGCATTGCAAAGCGAAGAAGGCGCTGTGTTGCTGGTGGATGAAATTGATAAAGCAGATCAAGAGTTTGAGGCTTTCTTGCTTGAGTTATTGTCAGATTATCAGGTGTCTATACCCGAAATCGGCACGGTAAAAGCCCGTTCAACACCCATCGTGATGCTGACTAGCAACAACACTCGTGAGCTAGGTGATGCGTTGAAACGCCGTTGTTTACACTTGTATATTCCTTTCCCCGACACTGAACTGGAAAGTCGTATTTTGGCTGCTCAAGTGGATAATTTAGATGCTCAGTTACGAGAGCAAATTGTAGCGCTGATCGCCAAGCTACGCGACATGCCTTTGAAGAAATCCCCAGCGGTTAGCGAAACGATTGATTGGGCGAGGGCGCTACTACTTTTAAACGTAGAAGAGCTAGACCCGCACTGGGTTAAAGAAACACTTAACCTACTATTGAAATTTCAGGACGACATCGAGTTAGTCGAGCCAGAGATCACTAACTTGCTCAAAGGTTTGGCTTAAGTGCGTTTTATCGCTGATTTTATTGGTGCGCTGCGTGAAGCGGGTTTGCCAATATCCCCGGCCGAATCGTTAGATGCAATAAAGGCGATTGAGCTGTTGGGGCTTGAGTCGCGAGCAACAGCCAAATCCGTATTGGCGCTCACGCTAGTGAAGCGCCAGCAAGACCAAGCTACGTACCACGAATTGTTTGAGTTGTATTTTGCGAATATCGAAAATGCGAAAGAGAGCGACGACGACGATACGCTTGAGTCGCCAGCAGCGACGGACAAGCAGCAAAGCCAAAGACAAGACCAAGAAAACGCTGAGGCAAAAGGCGGGTCGACAGCTACTGCTGGCTCAGTATTAGGGCAGTCGCTCGCACAACAAGAAGATATGGCGTTAGCGATTGCACAAGCTGCGAAAGCCGAAGATCTATCTTCTATTGTTTTCTTTACTCAAAAAAATCACTTCGCCTACAAAATAATGCAACGTCTTGGGGGGGATGAATTAAGCGCTGAACTTCGCGCAAAACCGGATAGTCAAGAACAAAAAAGACTGCAAGACCAACTGGCACAAGCCCGTGCGCGTTTGCTTGAGCAAGTGAAAGATTACGTGGAGCAGCAGTACCTTATTTTTGCTCGGCACAAAGGCGTTAAGTTTCGCGAAGATCACCTACAGCAAGCAAAATTAAGCCAGCTTGAGCATACCGATTACGCCCTAATGCAGCGCCTAGTGCAAAAGGCGGCGCGCAAACTTGCCACCCAACACAGTCGGAGGCGCCTAACCCGTAAGCGCGGGCAATTAGATGTTCGTAAAACCCTTGCGGCAAATGCAGCGTTTGATGGTGCCTTGTTTCACACTCGCTGGAAGGCAACGCGCGTAGAGCGACCCAAAATCATGGTGATCTGTGATGTCAGTGGTTCAGTGAGCCGCGTGGCGCGCTTCTTGTTATTGTTCTTATATTCTCTGCAAGACGTCATCCCCAAAGTGCGCTCGTTCGTATTTGCCTCAGATATGATTGAAGTAACCTCGCTATTACAACAAGAAGACATAGAATCCGCATTGGAAAAAATTATGCAACGCTGGGGCGGCCTGTCGACCGATTATGGCAAGGCACTGGCAGGTTTTCAGGAGCAAGCCCTAACCAGTATCGATAAAAAAACCACGGTTATTTTGCTCGGAGATGCACGCAATAACGAAGGGGATGGGCGCACCGACATTTGGCAAAAAGTGTATCGCCAAAGCAAACGGGTATTGTGGCTAAACCCAGAGCAACGCAACAGCTGGGATACGGGCGATTCAATCATGTCTGAGTATTCGCCTTGGTGTAGTAGCGTTGAGCCTTGCCGTAACCTGAAAGATATTGAAGGTATATTTAGCCGGATTTTAAAGTATTCGTAATAGGCTAAATCTGCGTTTTAGTGTCCGTTGGGCGCAAACGTTGGCGATATTCCCTAGGGGTAACATCTGTCAAAGACTTAAACACTTTCGAAAATGAGCTAATATCCCGATAACCCACACCCATTCCAATGGTTTTAATGCTGTCTTGGGTATTGCCCAAGCGGTGCTTAGCTGCTTCTATGCGCAGTCGTTGTAAATAGCGAGAGGGTAACTCACCGGTTGCTTTTTGAAAGCGGCGAATAAAGGTGCGTCTGCTCATGCCAATTTGATTCGCCAACGCTTGTAGCTCAACACTTTGGGTAAAATGCTCGTCTAGCCAGTCTTGTGCCCGGTGAATACCCACGTCTCGATGCTGACGAAAGCCGGCGATATTGATCAAATTCAAATCATAAGTACGACGACTATCAAAGCTGATGTCCCGGGCTAAGCCAGCAGCAATGGATGCGCCGCAAAACTTCTCAACCAAGTGTAAGCTTAAATCCATCGACGCATTCTGCCCGTTTGAGCTATAAATTCTGGCATGCTCAACACTGGCT
>TARA_R110000744_G_scaffold32418_1_pt1 | contig 12462 bp, 16 predicted proteins | sample TARA_R110000744 | Tara Oceans TARA_R110000744 (sample SAMEA4398083) | marine metagenome | biome: Polar Biome; feature: [DCM] deep chlorophyll maximum layer (ENVO:01000326); material: water (ENVO:00002006), including particulate matter (ENVO:01000060) such as... | depth 36 m | reverse complement strand
TCAACTTCCATACGGTTGAGAATCGCGTCACGTTCCGCACGCACAGCGGCTACCCGTGCGTCAGTCCCATTTTGGATTTGGTCCGTCAGGGACGCATTAGCTTGGCGCATAGCTGCGACTTGGGCGACGACATCGTTGCCCAATCCGGCCATTGCCGAAGGAACCATACCCAAATTACGGACTAGGGCCATGGCTTGGGCATTAGCCCCAGAAATCATGCTAGTGAGACCACGCGTACGCTCGATGGCTTGGTCGATGGGATTGGACATCAACCACCAAGTTTCGTTCAGTTTTAGAACGTTGTCAATCTGGGTCTGCGTGGCATTGGCCAGTTTCAACTCGGCTTCTAGGGCGTCCTGAGACGCTTGTAATGCCGCGCTCCTGTACTGCAGGCTTTCTTCCCCATAAGTGTTTAGGACCCGTTGCAGGCCCACTTGTGCCTTCAATTCGGCGCTTATGTCCTGAATTTCTTTGAGGTCTTTGGCAGCGGCGTCCGAGGCTGCTTTCGCTGCTTCGATGTTGAAAGTAGTCTCTTCAAGGCCCTTGAGGATGTCAAATTCCGCCAGTAGTGCGGCTTTCCGTTGGCCTGTGACCTTGAGTTGGTCAAGTTCAGCCTCGAAAATCTGGCGTTCTACGGCGACTTGTTCGCGCAAATAGCCTATGCTGTCCGCGCCAAGGTTGTTCAGGGCGCTTTGCAAACGTGCACGCTGTTGCAAGTCCGTGGTTATTTCCTGTTCAGCCTCAAGGCGTTCTTGAGCCTCTTTTATGGACTTTTCCATTTGTTCAACAAACGCGAGGTTCGCCGCTCCGATGGAATTGGCGTTTGCATCGCTTGCAGCGCCCAATAATTCCATTTTGAAGATCGTGTCGCTCAGGCTACCCATGAACACACGCTGCGCTTCGGACATTTGATCAATAGGGCCCGTGATGGCGAGGAATTCCTCGCGAATTTTCACGGCCTGATCGTACTGGGCTTGAAGGCCCACAGCCGACCGGAGGCCGTCCAATTCCGAAATGAAATCTGCGACAGCTTGGCGATTGTTTTTGAAAGCAGTGATGTTGCCCTGCAGTTGTGTTTCAATTTCTAACAGGTTGCCTGCGTCACCTATTTGACCCGTAAGCCACGCACTATTGGTGGCCGATGCAGCCAAGTCCGCGTTCAGTGCGATGATGCTCTGAAACGCGTCTAGTTTGGCTAGCGCAATCAGGTCTGAATACGCCTTGGACGTGTTCTCAATGTTGTCCTGCGCGTCCGCGAAAAGCTTAGACCCGAGGCCCTCCTGAGAACTGATCAAGTCTGTATACTCGCCCAGTTTGTCATTAACGGTCTTTAGGCTGTCTTCTAGGCTGTCCGCCGACCCACCAGCTTTCAAGGCATTGACGCCCCAATAAAGCAAGGCCGCGCCACCCGCGATTGCGCCGATGGTCATTAGATTAAGAGGGGTGACCAGTTGGCGCACAGCCGCCTTGATGCCATCGAAAGCTTGACGACCCGTTCCACCCATTTGGGAGAATATCTGCGTGATCTGAGTACCCTGTTGCATCGCAAGCATAAATGGGTTCTGGCCTGAGGCCAGCATCACGCCGATGTCATTAAGCTGCCACGTAAGGTTCGTGGTGTGCATGCCAGCTTTTTGGACTTGGCCTTGATACGTTTTGGCCCGATTTGAAGCAGTCCCAAGAGCGTTCCCCATACGCAAAGTAGCACTTTCCGCACGGTTACCCGCAACCGCTAGTGCATCTAAGTCACGGGTGGACTCTTGGGCCCCCGTCGAACGGACCAAGATGTCTAGCATGTTGAGGTTAGCCATTGGTTTGGCCTTTCTTTTGTGACCTAAAGAACGTTCGGAGACGGCCTGCAACTTCTTCTTTGTCAGTGCTCAGGCGATAGGGCCTTGTACTCGACCCTTTAACAGAAGACGCGAGTTTAAATTCGTGCGTGTAATGCTGACTCATCATGATCATTGTTTCCGCTTGTAGCCCAGTGACTTCAATCTGCAAGGCGCTGGCCCATTCGTTGATGTCTCTGTACACTAACGGAACCGCCCCCGTGGGGGAACTGACCATGGGTCCTAGCCCTAGCAGGTCTTGAGCTAAGGGGTGGTCTAGGGGGTCTATCACGGGCAGAGTTTTGGCACTAGGGAACCCATTGCGGTTCTTGCCGCCTTTGGGAGTGGCATCAAGCCACCCCCGTTGTCGTGCCCATAATTCTAGGGCGTCTCGTCGTTTCCCAAAAAATTAGCGCGGTCCGAAATAAACGCCTCAGCTTGTTCTTTCATCCACGGGTAGTCCGAGAACAGTTTGTAAGCCGCCTCACGCGAGAATTCAATAGGGCCTTTGTCGTCTTCAACGTTGGACCAACCATCGACAACTGCGGATAGATTGCGGCATTCATCGTCGTACATTCCCTCAGCGATTTCAAGGATAATTGCGCCTGTCGGGACGTCTTTTTGCTTGCGGCGATTTTGGCGAAGGGCAGAACGGTGGGCCACGGCCCGCCGATAAGCTGGGCTGTCCATGCCCTGCATGTGGAAAGTTGGCGTCAGGGAGTAATCTGCGCTCTCGTCAGCGTTTACCACAACGTCAATGATTTTGTGCGTAATAGGATCACGAAGGTAAAAGTTGGCCCCCTCGGATGCGGACTTGCGAATGTCGTGCTTGGTGATGTTAGCCATTGGAATTCTCCAGATCATTCAGGTTTCAGGTTAATGGGGCCCCGCGCAACCTGAAAACGCAGGGCCCCTCCGGATTTCTCCGGATTATTATGCTTCGATGATTGAATCCGACACCACTTCGATGGTGGGGGTCATAATCACGATGCTATCACTTTCGCCGATGGAACGGCTAAGGCCCATGACGAGGCCCTGCATGTAGAAAATCTCGCCGCCATCGAGGGTGATTTTGATCGCGATGGCCGTGTCGAGCAATTCGGCGGCTTCGAGGATCAGCTGGCCCGCGTCAGTCTTGTCGAAGGCCATCGTAGGCGAGAACTGGCCATCGTTGAAGGAGCCTTTAGCCTTCTTAACGCCACGAGAGGCCAAAGGCTGGTGCGTTACGAGGGCGTACATACGTCCGAATTCGCCGATTTGCGTAATTTCAACGGCTGATGTGTAAGTTAACGCGCCGTACCCTGAGGCGTCGACGGTTGCGGGCAGGGTGGCACTAAGCGCAACTACTGCGCCAGCGGCTGTATCAAAAGACATGTTATTCTCCAGTGTTTGGAAGTTGCGGTTTACTTGGATTCGGGTTTGAAACTACGATCGAAAGTGATGGCTAAGTCATCTTCACCGTGTTTCTCAACAGTGTGGACGATCCCGATGTAGGTTATGCCATTGTTCAGTTTGGCGCGGATTTTGGAACCCACGGCTACTTCGCACGACTTACACACGAGAAGTGGTGCGTTATCGCGGGTCTTGAGGCCCACAACGTCAAGGATTAGGGCCTTGGGCTTGGCGGTTTTCGCGGTCTTTGCATCGGCCATGATCTATCCTTAATTGAATGAGTGGAGGCGAATGCTCACCACAGTTCCGATTTCAGTTTCATCCGTTAAGACGAAATTGCTTGAGGGGCGAACACTCACCTTGAGGCCCGCAGCCACTACGGCGTTATACGGGAACAAGGCCTTGATCTGGTCAATCATCTGGAGGGTATACCATTGTCCCGACCCACGTTTCACTACGATAGTGATTTGGTACAGGAACATTTCTTTGTGAACGCCCTTCAAGGACACCACGTCAGGATCAAACTCTGTGAATTCTACCTCGAAACGTGGCACCACTTGGGAAATTGCGTCCAAAGACCAACGGACCGTGGGCAAGCCTACTAGTGTAACCAATCGTGCGTTACAAGCTTCGGCAAAGACTTCATTCGCCATTGTTGACCCTCTCCGCGTTCATACGCAGTAACCTCGGAAGCTGGGCCGTGGCATTACTAGCAAAATGCTTACCAACGTTACCCTTCCACCCCTTCTCTTGAAATGACGCATAAGGGGCCATCCACTGTATCCTTACAACCTCGCCCTCGGCCATCGCCCGCATTGCTGGGTATTGGGCCCCGAGACCCTGAAAAGTGGCCCCGCCGCCCATTAATTGGACCCGAAGGGAAGCCTGAAGGCGACCTGTTAGAATCGGCATTCGTCCGCCCTGACTGACAGGCAACTGCGCGAGGGTTATCATTTGTTCAATTGACATAGAAATAACCTGATGAGACGCCTTTTTGGCTCGGACAATGTTACGTCCTAGTTCCACCCCGAAAGTGCCCATCTAAGTCTCCATAGTAATTTCCCACATGAGTGTAACGCCCCCACTCGCTACCCGTTCTATGTCACGACACTCGTACGACTTCCCGTCTAGGGTAATAACGTCTAGCGTAGTGACAACAACGTCCACTTCTACGCCCACGCTATTCTGCCCGTACGACGAAACAATCAACATCGAGGCAGTGGACGGCACCATATTAGTGCGGGAAAATTCGTTTTGTTCCGTCAGGACGCACGTTATAGTGAATTCCTCAGAGGGGCCCAAAACGGGCCTGTAAGCCAGACCCGTACGCGACGCAGGTTTGATCAGGGTGGCGTTAAGCTCGCCTGTTCCCGTAGCCGTCGCGGCATCCACCAAGCCCTCGTGAACGTCACGCCGGATTTCCTCCGCGCTCATGTCGTGGGCCCTACAACCCAGAAGCCCGCTTTAGACGCGTTTGCTTTCACGATGTACGGATCGAACATCGCCTCGACTAGTGCGAGGGTATTAAATTGACCGTCATACCCCATCGCGCTTTCAGAAACTTGGGGCTGCCAACGGATTTTGCCGACTTGTGAAAGGGTCTTGGTTTGGGCAGGCTTGGACTGCGCATCAAAAAAGCGTGGCGAGGCATAGCCTGCGATAGCCACTAAATAGGCCGCTTCTTCCACGATCGGTAGGGTGTCGTCGTACCCACCGATGAAGAACGCGACGTAGCGATATTTCACGTAATCAGAGGCCCGCGTTAGAACAGCAGTCAGTTGCAGCTCTGTCGCACCCGCGAACACGGTGATGCCACGTGTCGTGGCATAAGCTACCATGAGTGTTGTTGTTCCGTACACGAGGGCCTCCAATCGGATTATTTCTTAGGGTTAACAACAGCCGTTTTCGCGGGGGCGTTTTCTTCGTCATCTGGCTCGACGATTTCGCCGATAATGATGCACTTATTGACATACATCGACGGTAGCACGTCAATATCGCCGAGGTTGAGAACAGTACCAACGGGCAGAAGCTTTTCTTTGCCCGATTTGACTGGCGCGTATACGCCCTTGTTTGTAATTTTGATCTTCATAACAATCTCCGTGTTGCCCCAAGGCGCTGTGCCTTGGGGCGGGTTTCAGGTTTAGATGGTAGAATGCGCAAGGCCGCAATTTTGGGCAGCATCGTGCTTGATCTGCAGGGCAGCGGCCATCATGACGACGAAATCGTACTCGTCTTCTGGGTTGGCGCGGTACTGCGCACGGGTGCTGAAAGGCATCGCGTTCAGGACTTCAACGACACGGCGATCACGGACGAGAGCGATGATCTCGCTGGCGGCGATGCTGTCCGAAGGAAGGACCCGCTCAATGCCCATAGTTTCCATGACACGCTGGGCAATGGTCTTGTTTGGGTATTGCGCTGAATAGTCCGTGTTGCTTGCGTAGAACCAGTCGTCCCAGTTCAAATACAAGACCGCAGGAACCTTGAAATTGTCCGCGTGGAGCAAGTTCAACGTAGCGACGATTTCTGCCAGCCATTGTGGGCCAGTCGCGCCATTCAGGGCAACGCCTGTAGTGCGCGTGTTGCGGTACGGGTAGTTACGAAGCCCGTACAACGGCTGAGCGTTGTAAACGATCGTCGCGTCGCCATTCAGAACGATGCTCTCGGCCTTTTCGAGGACCTTGAAATTGGCGTTCGTGCGGCCTGCGCTTTCGAGGTCAACGCCTTCTGTTTGCGCGGCCTCTACCTGACGCCAGCCAAAGCTGAACGTGCTGTCGACGATTGGGATGGGCGTGCCGAAGTATTCGAAAGTAGGCTGGTCAGTTTTCGCCTTGGAACGACCGTCCAACGAAATATTGACCGTACCGGAGTCACTGATCGTTTGGAAGTGCGCCATCAGTTTGCCGATTGGGATGGCTTTCGACAGGCCCGAAAGGTCATTGAAAACCGTCAGCATCTGACGCTGCAATTCGACGCCTTCGCGGTCCCACTGGCCCCAAACGTCCTTGGGCAAAGGAAGGGCGTTGCCAAGCATAGCGATGCCCGAAGAATTCAGTTGCGCTTGGCGCTGGTTGAATCCACGGCGGTTATTCAACAGGAGCGCCTGCTGGGTGGGTGTAAAACGGAGCATGTTTGCTCTCCTAATTTGAAGCCAGTTTGAAGCGAGGCCACGCTGGGGGGCGTGGCCTCACCGATTTAAGATGCGATTGTGCCGTTGGCAATGATCACGTCACCGAGAGCGCCAGCTGCGAGAGTAGCGCCTGTTTGGTCGTAATAGGCGATGATAGTATTGCCCGTGGTTGCGGCGACCAAGCGCCCGAGAGCGCCCACGGTAAGCGCGGCACCGTATGCGTAAGTACCAGCAGCGAAACGACACTGGACTTGGTCATTCGGGTTGATCTCGATTGCGACGCCCGTGTCACCGGAGGCGTAAGCCGTGTTGACGTCTTGTGCCGCAAATTCAATATTCGCCAGAACGAGCAAGCGCTTGGTCATGTCAGCAGCCACAGCCATTGTGAGTGCTGTCTCACTCTTAAGTACCAGAATACCTGGAAGGTAGGCCCCCGCTACGGGCAAATTGCGCGAAGTGAAGGGGTAGCAGAGGGGTCCGCGATAAATGCGATTAGCCATTGATTTTCTCCAATTAGAAAGGGGGACCTATAAGGCCAGTTAACGACGGGGGCTTAGGCCGTCTTTTTTGTCTCGAAATGCGCGTTCAAGTCCATGTTCGCGAATTCATCTTCGGTGCCGTCATCGGAAGCACCTCCGAAAGAATTCAGGCTGGCGGCTTTCTTCGGTGCTTTGACCGTGTCAAGCAAAGCGTTCAGAGTTGCGATTGGCGCACCAGCAGCGGCCTCAACAGGCAGAAGGCCAGCCTTTACAACTTTGGCAGCGGCGTCGGAATGGGCTTGCAATTCCGCAGCTTTGTTCGCTTCGTTGGCCGCATTGTGTGCGGTAGTCAAAGTTGTGACATCGTCCGTGACTGCTTTCAAAGATGCGTTCACGGCGGTGTTTTGTTCGCCAACAGTCGTAGCCAAAGTAGCGACCGATGCGGCCACTGTATTGATTTGGTCAAGGATTTGCTTGAAAATTGGGTTTTCGGTGTTCATGTCTAAGTCTCCAGTTTCAGAGGTTTGAGCAGCTTTGTGGAACAGAGCCTTGAGCTGCAGTGTGATGCTTTCCCATGCGGTTTTAGGGTCCGCATTTTCTAGTTCGTTGAGCAGGGTTAAACCCGCCCAGTCTAGACCGCTTTTCTCCCAATTGAGGGCCGAATTTATGACGTTGACTTCTTGCGAGCCCTCACGATTAACGAAAATCCCCACGCCCTCTGTGGGCGTGGCCGCGCCTTCTTCGTCTAGAAGAATAGCATCATGGTCGAACTCGATGGCACGGGCTATGAACTTGTACTCGTCGTTCTCAGCGGCTTCGAGATAACAATACAGGCCCGTTGAAGTGTGGATCGGGTCGGCCTTTTCGATGGCATTGAGGAGACGACGGCCCTTCTCGGACTGTTGGGCCACCTCGATGTCCACCATTTTGTCCATGAACACGCGGCCATTCTTCTGGCGTGGGTTAGAGTTCCAAGCACCCGCATAGGCGAGATTCAGGCCCAAGGGATGCGAGGCGCTAACGAACTTACCCTCCACCAGAGGGTGGCCCATTGGGGCGGGGGTCTGGTCCAATGACATGAAAGAATTCTTAATCTCGTCAGCGGGATACTTAACTTCGTTCATGATGATGTCATCGGGCATGGTCACCGAAGGCAAAACCCAAATGTCTCGGTCATTCAGCACGGTCTTATACGCAGCCGCTGAGTTTGCCACGGACGAGATATTGACCCGAACTGCGGTCTGTGGATTATTGTGGATCGGCATCGTCTATCTCCTCAGGATCGGGCTCGGGTGTTACGTCGGATGCTGGCGGGGCCAATTCACTAGCTGCTTTTAGTTTGTCCAGTGCGGTCCGTTGTTCGTTTGTTAGTGGTGGGAAGCCTGCGGCCTCGCGTATTTCGTCATCGGTGAACACAATGATGTCGCCGTACTGTCCGGACTTGAAATTGACATCGGCCATCGACTGTGCACGATTAGAACGTTGTTCCGGACCATTGGCCGAAAGCGCCTCCCAATCAATAAACCAATTGCCCGAGGGCAAGAGGCCAAAAGCCGTAAGCCTCGTTAAAATCTCTTGGATGACGGGCACGACGCAATCCGCACGGCGGGCCGTATTTACCGCAACCCATTCTTTGCCGTCCTCTTGGCTGGCACGTTCACCAGTTTGTGAACCCACAAGGATTTTGACTGGGATTAAAAAAGACGCAGCGAAAATTTGCAACGACGTGCCGAAAAAATGCTCGGGCGAGGGCAGGATGATTTGAGGATTTGTTGCTTTCAAACCATGCAACAACATCATTTGGTCGAAGCCCTTTTGGTAATCATCCAACTGGTCGTTCATCTTGTCGAGGACTTCGTCGGACTTAACGCCCATGCCCTTGGCCAATTCGTCGAGGCTAACGTCTTTGTCAATCTCGATGTAGGGGGAAGCTTTGGCTATCTTCCAAAAACCCTCGCCGCCTGCGCCACTGATCTTTTCACAGTCAACCAAGGCGTTATAACCTGCAGCCAGTGACGAACGGGCGTCGACTGTGCCGTCTTTGGAGAATATTACGACCCGATCTGGGTGAATTTTGACTTGACGGGACTTGGGGTTGGCCGAATCCGGATCGTTGTTGGGGGATACTTCGACTTCTCTGAAATAATACATCAACGGTTTGCCGTAGGTGTCGGATTCCTCGTCGTAGTCCCACGATTCCACTGTCAGCTGACTGCGCCATGCCGGAATGATCTCAACGAGGGTCTCTACGCCCCCATTTTGAGCGCTCAAGGGCTCACGCCACATTTTCCCGTCGGCCACGCGGAGGATCACTCCGGCATAGCCACCGACCATGGAGCGACGGTCAGCTTCCGTAATACGCTGCCAAAACCTAATCGAGGCCAAATGCTCACGTACGATTTTTTCGTTGTCCGTTTCTTCGGGGTCCGTGTCTTCTTGAAAACGTGGCGTAGTAGACCAAGTCTTCAACACAGTACGCTCAATAGCCGCCTCGGCAAGGCCATTACGGTTGTACATGTCCAGAGCCATGTTGAACGTAACAACGTCAGGCCACTTGAAATCTTTCTTATGAGAGTGCCCCGTGCGATCCCCCAAGAACCCTTGAAATGCACCTGGAAACATTCGGGACACGTCCCGCAGTTTGTTTGTAAGTGCTTCAATGGCTTTCATCGGTTCCTCTTATTCAGGATCATGCCAAAATGGGATTCGGCAGTGGTTGCGGGCCAGAACGCCATCACAATAGCGTCTGCTTGGTTGGGCGATTTTGTGCCTTTAGGCTTCTTATTCACGCGTGATTTGTGGGAGCCCGCCGACAGTCCCATGGTAGCCTGAGACAGTTCTTTCTTGATTTGGTCGAGGTGCTCAAGGTCGGAGGGCAAACTAATCAGTTCGTCAAAGGGGTAAACAACGCCCTCGTGGATCATTCGCCATGTCTTACGGAACCTGTCCGCTAGTTTGGTCCAGCCCTGATCTTTCATGCCAAAGAAAACGTCGCCATTCTTAGGTGATTTACGGTCAGGCAGGCCATTCTCTAATGTGGCAATGTGCTTCTCCTTGAAGAGCGGGTCCGCCGCAGCTGACCAAGGAGTAAAATCAATGTGGTCGGGCATCCGGTCTTTGTCGTTTTTTGGCAGAGCCGTGAGGCGATTAACTTCGGATTTAACACCCGAGCCGACCCCAATGCAGTCGTATTGTACGTCCCAAGGCTCATCGAAGCCCTTAAGACCATCGACAACGCGTCGGGTTGACTCCCCAGTGTCGTCAACGTCTGAGGACCCCCAGCTGTCGCAAAACAGGAGCACTGGGCCCTTCCGGCCTGCGAGGGCGTTGCTGTCGCTGCCCCCATCGGCCACGTCCAGACCCGCAAAGGCTTTCCCAGATGCCGTAAACCCTAGCTTCAAGTGCGCGTCTACCGCTGCGTCCACCCACTCAGATGGGATGATAGTGCCCACGACGGACGAGTCGTATTTCCGTTCGACCTCTTGCGCGAAAATGTGCATCAAGCCATCCGCACGGGCTTTGGCCTTGCGTCGGTTGTACCATTCTTGGTCTTTGGCGGGGTGGTCGGACCAATCGAAAACAAAAACGTACGTCTCGGCCTTTTCCATCACTACTGTTTCGTCCCAGTCAACCCCTGCTTCGCGGCGTCTATGGAACACGTTACCAAGGCCATTTACAGACGAAATGTCCACCTGCGTGTTCGTGTTGTCACCCAAGGAGGCTTCGATCAACTCGGGCCGTTCGTAGTGTGCACTCTCGTCTTTAAAATAGATCGACTTACGACCACCACGCCCGATGTTGTCTCCGGCTTCACCTGTAACGGTGGAACCTTTCTCGGGGTTGACGAATTTCATATACCCTTGGTGCACCCGTGGATTAAAATCCCTAGGTAGGAATTCTTTTGGCATGCGCTTTGAGATTACGCGCATCTTTTCGAGGATGCTGTCTACGTCGCCGATCTTATCGACTAGCTGTTCCTTGCGTGAGCCCCAACCGATCGAAACGCCCGTTTTGAAGCGCCACGAGTGCCACGAATAGGCCACTGAAATCCAAGTCACGCCAGCATCACGACATTTTTCCACGAGGCCATTGGCTTCTGCTTTTTGCAGCCGCTCTAGGAACTCAATGTATTGCACCTGACGCTCGAACATGATGAAAGGCATGTAAGTCGGGAGCCCTTGTGAGGCCTTCCGAGGGTCATATGTGTCTACCCAATGCAGGATGAACTCAATTGGACGCGTCCGGTAGTACTCCAGAGCACCCGCGAGAAAATCGGGGCTGCTACGCATCTTTTCTAGTTGCCGCTGTCTCCACTGGAACACCGTGGTGTAATTCGGTGGCCACGTCTCGTGGGTTGCAGCTTTGGGGGCTGAAACGAATGTCTGATCAAGCGCCATCAGTGTTATTCAAACTCGCAGCGTAAGCCTCGGCAGCTTCTTTCGCATCCATTTCAGAGTGGATGATCTGCACTGGGCCACCTTCCGGTCCGGTTGTCTCCGTCCGTGTGGAATAACCCCGTGCTTTGCCCCGCGTCTGCAGGGTAAACTTGATCATTTCTTTGTCACCCTTGAGGGCCAAGACGCGTGCGTTAGTTTCCACTACGTCCAAAAAGCTCTCTTCGATTTCCATCTGCAACTCGCGGAGCATGCGATCCCGCGCCACGAAATTGGCCGTAGCCGTACGCGAACGACCCAAATAATCAGCAGACCCTTTGACTTCTCCCTCGGAGCGGATCAGTGCCACCGCAACATCGAGCGTAGAAAAATCTTGGGCACCGGAGCCCATACGCGAATGACAATCACGGAAGCTATAATCATTGATGAAGTTTGGCTCCAGCAAATCAGGGTATTCTTCAAAGATCGATCGTACTTCCATAACTTCAACTCCGAGTTGATCGGTTGCGCCCGAAGGCAGAAGCCCGTGGCAAGCCCGAAGGCCCCCATCAGATGGCTTCGAGCGCCCCATAATGACCTCGGGATATCTTCAACCGTCCGCTTGGGACAGGCGCAGAGACCACGATCGCATCTTTTAGGACTTCGAGGATTCTCATGACGAGGCCCCCGAAAAGTGACGTCCATTGTAAATCCTGACCCACCATGAAAGCAGCTTGTTTTTCGATCAGGACTGATTTGGACAATTTTGGAATAACGGCAGTGTAGCCTTCTTCCAGCTCGATTAGGTCATCCATCTGTTCGTCGGTGATGGATACCATCCGACCCGTGTCGCTACGCAAGAAGCCATACGACTTCATGGGGCGGTGTAAAACGTCGGCTGGGGAGGTCAGACGAATAAACACATATCCCGAGAGCATTGGGGCCAACACGCGTCGGATGATTCGCATTTTACGGATAATAGTTGTGCGCACCATCATAGGTACAACCACGGGGAACAATGGGCTCAACATTTCGTAAGCCTCAGCCTCGGAACCCGAGGCCACTCGCATAATATACCATGATTTCTTAGGCGACTGTTCCATATATACACTGTACCACACCTAAGACCCCTTGTCAAGTACGCCCAAGGGACTCTGGGAAGTGCTAGCCCCTAGAGCAGCGCTGGGATTAACGATGTATCGGCTTTGACTGACGCCACGGAAGCGTCAAGGTTCGTGGTGTCCAGTGATAGCAGTTTTGTG
>TARA_R110000744_G_scaffold256465_1_pt1 | contig 12466 bp, 10 predicted proteins | sample TARA_R110000744 | Tara Oceans TARA_R110000744 (sample SAMEA4398083) | marine metagenome | biome: Polar Biome; feature: [DCM] deep chlorophyll maximum layer (ENVO:01000326); material: water (ENVO:00002006), including particulate matter (ENVO:01000060) such as... | depth 36 m | reverse complement strand
ATATCCCAATTTTCGACAATATGACCACCACTATGACCTAATGCCGTATTGTTTTTCATTTTCTGCGTAAGTTCAACCCTGGTATCTTTCATTTCTAAAGGGTCAGCTATAGTCTCAACCATCAATTCTTCGTAAGTACTGTTTTTGTTTCGTGCTAGGAGATTACCTAAAAGCCCCTGAGCAAGATTTGAATATTCATATTCAGAACCGACTGATCTGATTGGTGTGTAGCTAGAGATGAACTCGTACATCTGTTCAACCGTATAATCTGAGTAAGGATTGTTCGGATTTGCCGGTGCGAAGTTGACTGGCATTCTTGGAAGCCCAGATGTATGGTCTGATAAATTTCCAAAAGTAATTTCGGTGTCACCCATTACCGGAATTTTTATACTATCTGGAAGAAATGCATTTACTTCGTCATCTAGTTTAAAATCTTTATCCAAAACTTGTTGTGCTAGGAGTATTGCTGTAAAAACTTTTGAGATTGATCCTATTTCATAAATTGTGTTTTTATTGACTTCCATGCCACCATCCGCGGTTTTACCAAAACTAAAGTATTGAACACCTGAGGAATCAATTAAAGCTAAAGATATACTGGGGTTTAAACCTTCTTCAATCCTTTTTTCAATGGCCTCAACTACTTTTACTGGTAAATTTTTATCGAATAACTGTTTTGATTTGTTTTGGCATTTGTAATTAATAAATGCCAACAGAATAAACGCCAGAATGATTTTATATTTCCTCATAACTTTTATCATAAAGCATTTTAACCGGTTCCAGAAAATCTAAAAGATAGATGTAATTCAATCTTTTATCTGAACTTTTTAATTGATATTGGTTCTCCAACAATGTGTCCTAACTCATGATTTATTTGAACTTTAGAGAACTTGTTAAAGTTCGATTACATTTTATTTACAAATCGTAATATAAGCAGTTGGCATCCACCACATGTTAACGCCAAAAGCAACGGTAACTATTTCATACCCGTCTTTGGCTTTGTCATTAATTAGCTCTTCCACATTATTTTTAAGGGTATCACTTGACCACATCGTACTCAACTTTACAATACTGTAATATTTCATATATATTAATTTTTCATCCTTTATTTAAACTTTCGAAATATGTTCATCGCAGAGTGTTTGACCAAAAGGCAGCTTCATTTTCAAAAAAATTATCATAAAAATTATCTCTTTCGATGTTTTCTAACTGATATAAAAGACCCAAAAATGGTCCATTAAAATCATAATATAAAAACTTAGATGATTTTCTAAAAAATCTTGAATTTTCTTGCCATTTTTCAAAGGAGCTTTTAAAATACGTATTTACAAAGTTAAAGTCATAATATTGAAAGGTGTGGATAATCTCATGAGATATTGTTGCCAAATATTCAGCCTCACTACTATTATAAACTATAACATTCCCATAATTTATACCACGTGACTCAATCGAATTTAACGATACCTTAGAATTTGAAAATAATAACTCTCCTGATCTTAAAGAATTGGAAATTTCAAACTTATTTCCGATAGCTGCATAAGCTGTCAAAATGAAAGAAATGGGCATAATCCTGTATTTTACACGCCATTTGTCCTTGGTTAAAAGCTCAAACCTATTAAAGCCAATATTTAAATGCCAAGAACTTAAAAAATCATTATTCAATGACGCCCCTTCAATAATTGAAGTACCTGTTGAGTTTACAATTTTTGCAGCCCAACCATACTCCAGTTTTCTTTCTCTTTCAATCTTTCCAATTAAATTTTTGCTTTCATAAACTATATATCCGCCTATTGCACCTTTAGAAAAGCCTTTTAAAAATGATTTTGTTAACTTGTCATTCGGGTCTTTATTTATTACCGCTCCAATACCAGATACTATTCCTCCAAGCCCAATATTATAAATTGCCATCTCCCACTTACTGTCTTGTCCTAAACTGTTTTGGAAAGAAAATAAAAAGCTAAGGATTAATATAATAACTACTTTCATTTTTAAAATCCTTTATTTGAACTTATAAAGTCTACAAAATTATTGTTCTGTCAACTCAATTGCTTTTTCCAAAAACTCGTCTTTACCAGCTTTTATACCTTCGATTGTCCTTGTTACATAAATATTTGGAGTAACTCCCACAGCATGATGTTGTGAGCCATTGTGTTTATTTACTTTCATTCCGGTCCAACTCAAACGATATCCTCCTGGCAGTTCAAATGGATTTACATTGCCATTTGTTCCAGCCGTAGGTTGACCTACAATAGTGCCTAATTCATATCCTTCTATATAGCCCATAAAACTTTCGGCGTAACTAATAGCCCTTCCATCAATGATAAATATAATTTGCTTGTCCCCTAAATAGGGCTTTGCTGTTCCAAGCATCCATTCATAACTCTCCCAACTGGCCATGTTTTCTTGGTCAGGGTAGATGATTTGTGGAACCTGCATCCATCCTTGAGTGGTGTCTTTTGTTTTCAATAGATGAGATATGAGGCCGTGATTTCCCTTCGGATAACCACGTAAGTCAAAAATAAGGGATTTGTAGCCTTCCAACTTTGGAAATAAAGCATTGATAGTATCCATATTAACAAGATCTAGATTCAAATAGAATACATCTTTATTAATTTCCTTGTAGGTAATTTTCTGGATAGAATTTTTCCGATTAGCTTGATATATACCCTTGTCTCTAGAGAGTTCGATACTCTCATCTTGTATTTGAATGACAAGTTTAGAGTCCTTCGGCCCATAAAGACTTTCAGTTTGAGCTCTATATTTTAACCAGCCATCAGTTCCCGCAGAAATTTTAGAATTGATTTCATTGAAAAAATCGGTACTACTTTGACCATTTATTTTTAATACTTCATCACCAATTGCCAAGCCAACATTGTCGTCATAAACATCGGTAATTATTAATTTATTTTCAATCCATTCCCAAGCAATCGGAGGAACGAATCTATTCATATTTTTGCTTGAAACCCTAATATGTCCATCTTTCAATGGAGCGGTAAATTTTTGTAGCGTTATTAGATGATCCTTTTCAGTACTATCGGCATAGGATTTAAGAAGGGCTTTTTCCAATTCTTTTGTCCAGTCAACATCAATTACATCGAAATAGGGATAAAAATGTTGAAAAACATTGTAAACATTAATTACATTACCTAGTCTTAGCGCAAGGTTAGTATTATTTGTAGAGCTATTTTTAATCTTATTAATAAGCGAGTCAAAATTATTTTTATTCGATTCAGGATAAGTATGTTCTTCTGTAGTATAAATCGCTATTGGAATTTGACAAAATAAATTTTTACCTATATTTTTTTCAATCAATTCACCAAATTTTGGACGTTGGTCGAACAATTTCGTTCCTTTTCCTTTTTCAATATTCCCTTGGTATTGTATAGTGGCAGATTTATTGCCCTCTTTTTTATCATTTTTTGATACATTAAAGGCATACCCTGAGCCGGCGTATTTCCATTGACCCTCATCGGTAATTCCTTTACCTTCAAAACCACTGTTGCCTAAAGGTATGGGGAGCCAAGCCCCCCCTTCCTTGTAGGCCAATTTCATGTCATCCAACAGAAGCTTGCCTTTACCCCTAAGAAAACATCCAAAGACCAACTCAGAAGCTAATGAATCGATAGTTCCTGTTATTTCATATTGTCTCCACTCATTCTCAATTATTGGAGAGTTTACCATATTTTTAAAGAAACCTTCTGTTCCATCAGATTTATCCACCCTGAACCAAAGATTTCCGGTTCCTTCGGAGGGTTTTTCTAACTTTACCCAACCACTATATTTAAACTGTTTGCCTGAGTACTTTGACGCTTCTAAAGATCCGATAATATTTCCAAAAGCACTGGAATAATCTATTTCGAAATTACGGTTGACTCTTGAACTATAATAAGGTTTACCGTTATTGGTCATTCCTAAACTAACCCCTTTGTGTTGCCAATATGTCAATTCGTAATTTGTAGAATTCTCTGGGGTTATTGATTGAAAATCGTAATTGGCTGAACTCTCACCTACATAAAATTGTATAGATGGGGCAATTGGTTCAAATAAGGTTTTTAGAGTTTCGAGGAGTTCAATCTCCGATTTACAATTTTCAACCTGACTAACACCATAAATAGCAAACCTATCCCAGTCGATACTGGAAGACTCGTCGCTTGGGTGAAAATATTTTACATATCCGTAAGTTTTCGCAAATGCTTTTTGATATTCAACTTTATGCTTGTTCTGAGCATTGCAGTTAACAATTAAGAACAAAAGCAAAATAGTGAGAACAGCATTCTTCATGATTGAATTTTTAAAATTAAATCAGTGTTATTAAAATAACCTAATTGAAAATATATTCTTATGGCTTCTTAAGTAATATAGAAACAAGCCTTAGATTGAAATAAACGTTTATTTGAACTTACTAATTGATTAATATCAGAGTTACAAAAAATTTGTAACTAAGGTGCTTTTTAAGTAGAAAGATACAGTTTTTTTGTAACCATTTGATTAGCTATAGATTACCCTTTATTTAACCTTTTAGAATTACGATATAGTGTCCTAACTCATCCTCTATTTCAAATTTAAATACCTAGTCTATATTTTTCATTACACGCATTGCATTTAACTATATATGAACCCCGTCTGATTTGGTTCATATCATTAGAGCTACAATTACAAGACATATTTTCTAGAGTTAATCTTACAATAGCATCAATCTTTCTATTATGTTTTACTCTCCTTTGGGTTTCAGCCTCTCTATTGTATTCTTCAACGCTTGAAAATTGAGCCATATTTAATCCTTTAATTTAACTCTACGAATTACGACATAGTGTCCTAACTCATCTCTTATTAATTTTTTAATTTGAAATTGGTTTGCCGACAATGTGTCCTAACTCTTTATCGTATCCATGAAAATGGAATATTTCCAAAATCAGGCCATCCTTTATTTGAATTTTACCGATTACGGTATCTTTAATAATATCCTATTAATCTTTAATTTGAAATTGGTTTGCCGACAAGGCGTCCTAACTCTTGACCGTATCCATGAAAATGGAATATTTCCAAAATCTTAGAATCCTTTATTTGAACTATTACGTCTTATCAATATCTTTTTTCATTTTAATATATTCAGATACCAAGCGAACACCCAATCGAGCAAAAAGTATAATGGCTATGACCATTACTATATCGACTCCATCCATGATTTTTCGTTATTTTAACAATCGTTTATTAGAACTTTCTGTTTCAATAAAAAATTTTGGTTTTTTTAATGTATATATTTTTATTTTTAAATCGTCTTGTATAAATTACAAGTGCCTTTAACTTGACGCCTTAGTTTTCGAGGTTCTTGTTTACAAAGATTTCTTTAACTAGCTTCTTTCCAGTAACCTATTTTTTTATCTAATCAAATATAATATCTTCAATCGTAAGTTTTTCGTCTGCTGCAAAATCATAAAGCGTTAATCTTCTCAAGGTATAATAATCAACCCAAAATTTTTCTAATGAGTTGAGATAATCGACAATGGCTTTGTCTTTTTCTTGTTGAGCAATATTCAAATCAGTAATGGTTATTTTACCCAGAACATACCTCTTTTTTGTTATTTCATAACGTTTCAACGCAATTTCCTGTGCTTTTTCAGAAGTTGCTAAAAAGTCTCTCTGGCTTGACCAGTTCATGGTGTGTAAGTAAATTTCTTGTTCAAATTCTTGTTTTTCTTGTTTGATATTATTTTCAATCAAACTTAAATCAGACTCTGCCATTTTACGTCTAGATTTCGACACGCCCCAATCAAAAATCGGAATTCCAACACTTAAGGATACATTCTGTTGTTGATCATAATCTTGAAAAAGAGCATCGTACTCATCGGCACGTCTATTCAAACCAAAATTTGCACTTAAATTGATTTCCAAACGATTACTACCTTTTACCTCGGCCAAATTTTGTTCGGCTTCTAATCGTCTTCGTCTAAACTCAATAACAGAATTTCTATTATTTTCCGCTTCAGATAAGGCTTTGGTTACATCAACCCCAAATTCTTCTAGTTTTTCAGGTACTTCCAATTCTATTGCTTCCGTATCTAGTTCTAAAAAACGAGCTAAATCTTGTGATGTCTTTTTAAGTAAAATAGTGTTTGAAGTTACATTGTTTTTAGAGATTAAGTAACTTAGCTCTATTTGCAACAATTCATTTTCAGCAATCTTTCCTATTTTGTATCGGCCTTTTGTTATTTGCAATAAGGTATCTTGATTGAATAGATTCTTCTTCGATATTTCTAGACTCACTTGCGCTTTTAATAAACCAAAATACCGCATACAAGTAGTCAAAGAGATATTTTCCATATCCTCAATAATAGTACGTTTAGATTCTTCATATCGGAGAGGTTCAATTTTGCGATCCCATTTATATGGATTGTAAAACAATGAACTTTGAAAATAGTTAACAGAAAATGGAATCAAAGAATAATTTGTAGCTGTGTCATCACCATAGCGATCGACACGTTCTAATTGGCTACGAACGAAAAATTGACCTCCGGTAAAAGGTACTTTCTGCTGTATTCTTAAGCCAGCTTCAAGAAGCGATTGATTTTGATTAACATAAATATCTTGCCCTAGGTCATTAGTAATTCGTCGAGTATAATTGGAATATTCAGGCAGTGTCGCGTCCAATCGTATCTGAGGTAAAAAATCGGCCTTAAAATTTCTGTACTGCCAGTAACTAGACTGATAGGTATTTACAGCTCTAACATATTGAGGCGATTTTTTTTGAGCAATTTTAATAGCTTCAGATAATTGTATTTTTTTTGATTGTGAACACAAAAGAAAGGGTAAAATCAACACTAAAAAAAATGGAATTCTCTTCATTTGTTTTGTTTTAATCTCGATGATATGATATTGTATTTTAGTTTTTAACTAAGAATAGCTATTCATGCCTAATAGCCTCAATAGGGTTTTTATTCGCGGCAGATTTAGCAGGTAAAACTCCAAAAATTAGCCCTATAAAAGTTGCAACCACAAAGGACAATAAAATAGAACCCATAGTAATAATGGTTTCAATATCGGTAGCGAGTTCTAAGATATACGCTGATATGATACCTAAAATACAACCAATGACACCTCCGCTTAAACTTATTAATATAGACTCAGATAAGAATTGTAAAATAATATCTCGCTTTGTGGCTCCAATGGCTTTCATAATACCTATTTCTTTCGTGCGCTCTAAAATAGAAGCTAGCATTATATTCATAATTCCTATACCACCGATAAGCAATGATATACCTGCAATAATGCTTAGAACAATATTAAAAACCTGTTTAGTTTTCTGCTGTTGTTTTAATAGATTAATTGGAATTGTGATTTCGAAATCTAACATACCATTATGCTTTCGTTTTAGCATTTTACTGATTACTTCAGCAGTACTTTTCAGTTGATTCGAATTATTAACCTGTACTGTAAGTTTATCAATTTGATGATAATTACCTCGAGGCTTTCTCTTTTTAGGACCATTGTCGTTACCACTTATATAAAACATGCCTTGTTCCATTGGTTCATCAACAATGATTTTTCGATCTTTGTAACGAACTAAGAATGTTTTGATTGGAACATAGATATCTTGGTTTAAATCTCGTATTCCTAAATTTTCTTGAGCAGCATCTGAAATTAACTTTTCTTCAATAATACCGATAACCTTAAGCCATACATCTTTTACCTTTATTTGTTTGCCAAGAGCACTTTCGCCTAGAAATAATTTCTTCTCTACTTTCTCACCTATAATACAAACAGGTGAAGCATTAATAGTTTGTATTTTGGTGAAATTTTCACCCTGACCAATATGAATATTTGAAGTTTCAAAGAATGAATTGGTCACCCCAATTAACTTAACTGCACTTTGTCTTCCTTTTTTAATCATATAGGTTTCCATAATGATTTCAGGACTAAGCTTTTTTACAGCTGGTATGTTATTTTGAATGCTGGAAACATCTAATAAGTCTAGTCCTTTTGAAAACCGAATGGTTTCTGATGCACCTTCTTCATCTTGCTCAGAATCATTTTCGTCAGGGTCATCTGGTATTGGGGTAATCACAATATTATTAACGCCAACTAATTCTAATTGGGCTAAAATTTCTTGTTCAGCACCCTTTCCAATAGCTAGCATTGTAATAACAGCAGCTACCCCGAAAATTATACCAAGTGCGGTTAAAAACGTACGCACTTTATTAGCTAAAATTACCCTAATAGCCTCGGTAAGATTAGATTTTATGGTTTCTAAAAGTATTTTATCGATCATAGAAGATTAGTTTGCCTTAGCAATAGTTTTATCCTCTAACCCTTCTGGCTTACTAAGGTAAACCACATCTTTTTCTTTTAAACCCTTGGTAACAATAATAACATCTTCGTTTGAATTACCTAATTCTATTTCTCTTTTAGAAATAGAAAAACCAGAATCAATATAGACATAACTAATAGAGTCTTTTGAGAATACTGCTTCTATTGGAATCATAAGAACTTCTTCCTTTTTCTCAATCAAAATTCTATTTGATGTGGTCATCCCTGGTCGAATGCTTGCATTCGAATCTTTTAATTTTATCAAAACTTGAAAGAGTTTTATATCTGAGCCTCTCTTATTTTCTCCAACATTAGCGACACTTGTAACCACCCCTGGTATATTAATATCAGGAAAAGCGTCGAAGCCAACTGAGACTTCTTGGTCTTTTAATATTTTTCGAATATCTACTTCGTTGGAAAACGTTTTCGATTCCATTTTTGTTAGATCAGGAAGTGTAGCGATAGTAAGATCCCATGCATTAATATCTGACCCAACTTTCTTTTTACTTCCATCCCAATTTTTAGCATAGGTGACCATTCCACTTGCTTCAGAATGAATCGTGAAAGAGGCTTGAAGTGCCAGTAAATCTGTTAATTTTGTACGTATTTTAGATACCTCCGTACCCACTTCAACCATTTTAGCAATGGCCTTTCGCTTCTTAATCGAATAATCCTCTCTTTTTTCTTTTAAATCTCTAGTAGCCCTTTCAATCTTAATCTCCAATTGTTTTATAGTCGTTGGTGATTCATATATAGACTGTTTCAATTCTAGTTCATCTTCTTGAATATTGAATTGAATATCCTTTATTGTTGTTCTTTCCTGTTTTAAGGTTAAGGTAGTGTCAAGTTGTTCTTGTAAATATTTAGATTCTGCACTTTCTAAATTAAGATTTGCGTCAATAACTTGCTCATTTACTGCGGAAGGATCTAGTCTACCCACATAGTCCCCAGCTTTGACTACAGTACCCTCAGGAATCAGGTCTTGTATTTTAATATTGTTTAATCTAAACTTCCGAAGGTTAGCAGGGCCATCAATATTTTTTAAGCTTGTAGATTGGGCTTCGCCGGAAATTATAACTTCATTCAAGAACTCACCTTTTAAGACTTCAGCTGTAATTGAAACATCTTTTTCTGCATCAGGTTTAAAAAAAGTATAACCAAGAATTAAAAGTAAAACAGGAATTCCAATTACGAGAAATCTTTTTTTGTTCATGGTGGGTTGGTTTTTGATTAAAACTACTTAATATGTAATGTCATACATTATGCTTGATGTTATTTTTTTCTTAATTTTTGAAAGAAAAAAGATACAATACTTAATTTCTAGATTGTTAAAGCTATTTGAAATCCAATCCTTTATTGGAACTTCGCACACTTTTGTGCGTTCCTAAATATGTATCAAAATTGAAAGTGGTTTCCCTTGGAATGTTTTAAAAAAAGCCATATTGGCAGAAATCATTCCTTTCTTATATCAATGGTATAAGCCCTACTTGGATTGTCCTTAAGAATCAAATCTATGTCATATTGGGTAAAACCGTTTTCCTTAAGCCGGGGAATAAGCTTGGTAAATAAATCCGTATACCCCCTGTAATCCCCACCATTCTTTTCTCCTACGTTATACCATCCTGCATCATGTGAAATGAGAACATGGTCCAAGACTCCATTGGCCTTAAGTTCTAAAAGCATTTTGATGAACCATACAATATTTCCAAGGTTAGCATTACCGTCCGACGGTAGGCCATTTATGTGGTCCAGCGAAATCCAGGCCCCTTGGCCCGCGGCCCGTAGATAACCATCCAGGGTTCCGTTCTGGGCATGGGTCCAAACGAATGCTTTCGGAGATACGCCCATTTCCTTTAACACCTTGAGCTGGGCCATCGCGGGCCCGTCTCTTCCCGTATGCGAGACTATGGTCATACCGGTTTCCAAATGTGTCAGTGCGGCCGCCCTAATCAAATTCTCATGCGTTTGCGAGAGAACATCTCGGTCGTCTACCGACATCTTTATGAACCCCGGTCTTATGCCAGAGCCATCGATTCCATATCTAAACTCTGCAATCCATTGCTCCGCCATTTGTTCAGGAGAAGCGTTCATGAGTCTTTCAGGAATATATTTGTTGTTACCGGCTCCGTAATAACCAGTATTTGTAAGAATATGTATCCCGGTCAGCTCGGATAATTTCTTCAACACATAGGGATCACGACCAAGGTAGGCCGGGGTGCAATCCAGAAAAGAAGTGACGCCATGTTTCTCAAGTTCTTCCAGATATGGTAATGCGATTTCGACGATCTCATCCCTGTCCCAACGATGATAGCCCGTACTATCAGCCCCAATCCAATCTACCATTATATGTTCATGAATAAGTGCCAAGCCCATTTCTTTAGGCTCAATGGGCCCGTTTACAGTAATTATCTGGGCCGATAGAAAATACGGGGCGAGCCCTATCAAACCTATCCACAAAAACTTGAAAGACTTTTTCATTTGTAATTCTTTAATGGTGGGTTCAAAGTTACCAATAAGTGATTTTTTCAAAAATCGCATGCATCCTCTATTTAAACTTTGGAAACGATTAGAACAAACGCTTGTTTCAATAGCGTTTATTCATTATTGGGCTCTTTAGTAAATGGTTCGTTTACTTTTCGCAACAAGCCACCTCGCATTACATGTGAAATTGATCTCATATTCGTAATGTCTTTTAAAGGGTCTTCGTCCATAATAATGAGGTCAGCCATCTTTCCATTTTCAAGCGTTCCAAAATCCTTGGATCTTTCCATAGCACTTGCACCATTTTTAGTAGCCATTATGATAATATCCTTGGCTGAAATTCCAGCTTTCTGCATCGCCTCCATTTCATCATAAATCGATATACCATGAAACGTTCCCGGATTTCCAGCATCTGTGGCTACAGCTATAGTAATGCCAGATTCATAAATTTTCTTCAGGTTAATTGACATTACGCCCTCCGTCTTATTAATCCTTTGTTCAAATCCAAGCATTTGCTCATCCAAATCAACTTCAGATGGGTAGAAGGAGTAGAATGCAGTGCTTGATTTAAGAAATTCTTTTGATCGTTTATCCATGACATTATTTGGATCTTTTACTATTCGTTCTTTCTGGAGTGATCTAAATGTTTTGAGGTATCCCCTAACGACTGTCAGGGTAGGTAAATAGATAACATCGTTTGCCTTCGCCAATTGAATAAACTCTTCATCTACCACTAAATCATCAACACTATGCACCAATACTTTTGCTCCAAGCCGCAGAGCTTCTTTTGCCTGGTCAAGACTTGTAGCATGAACAATCAGCTTATTACCTAGTAAGGTAGTTTCATCTGCCACCGCCTTAAGACTCTTCATAAAAGTAGTATCGGATAATTGTACACCCCAAACTTTAATCCCCGTTGATCCATATTTGGTATGTTCTCTTACGGTTTCTCTTCCAAATTCTGGTGACGACAAATGAATCATTTGTTTTTCCTCCATTGTATTGAAAGGTGAAAGTCTTTCCTCGGAATATGCAGAAAAGAGCGGGCCTGCTGCAGCTACATGTGGGGCGTTAAGATTTTTCTCTGCGGATACTTGTCGCTTAATGCTCCATGGAAACCCACCTACATCGTAGACTGCTGTAACGCCAGATCGTAAATAAGCTTCATAATATGTATCGGGATTATTCTTTAATTCATCTTGCAATTGTTTAAAATTGATAGAATCTCGCAAATCAACAACGTCAGGTCTACCATCAAAAAAACCAGTTTGAGCAAAATGTATATGGGCATCTACCAAACCAGGTGTAATGAATTTACCTGAAACATCAATTACTTTTGCATTATCGGGAATTTCTAGTTCTTGATTGCCGATAGATTGAATTCTTCCTCCCTCTATAATAATAACACTATTATCAACTGTATTACCAATGCCATCAAACATTGTCGCACCTTTTAGTACGGTAAATTCGAGATTCCTCTCATTCATGGAATTGCATCCTACTAATAGGATAATTGTTGAGATTATAAAAATAGTATGTCTTTTCATGGTCTTTGCATTTGCTCAATTTCGGTCACGATTGGATATAAGTACTAGTATTTATGTTTCTAATTCATGTCTAGTTCAAGTAAAGCATTAACTATCCTTTATTTGAACTTTAGTTTTATTCTCATTAAACTCTTTAG
>TARA_R110000744_G_scaffold91706_1_pt1 | contig 12481 bp, 11 predicted proteins | sample TARA_R110000744 | Tara Oceans TARA_R110000744 (sample SAMEA4398083) | marine metagenome | biome: Polar Biome; feature: [DCM] deep chlorophyll maximum layer (ENVO:01000326); material: water (ENVO:00002006), including particulate matter (ENVO:01000060) such as... | depth 36 m | reverse complement strand
CAATGTAACGATACATTGATATATGGAACAGATCCAGCATTTGGATATGATACAGCACATGTTTTTGTGTCTGATTCTTGCATTCCTATATATGGATGTATGGACCCAGCTTATATGGAGTTTAATCATTTAGCTATTGTTGATACTGGTTTTTGTAATATCTTAAAAGTATTTGGCTGTGTTGATTCTGCTATGTACAATTACGATTCGTTGGCTAACGTTATGGATATGATTGATAGTTGTGAGTATACATTAATATTACATGACTTAATGGGGAATGGCTGGGTTGGATCTTCACTGAAACTATATGCTAATGATACTACAGAGTATTCTCATATGGGCGGATTTAATGATTACTACTATATAAGTTTAACGGCTCCAAGGCTATTAAGCGTACAATTTTTTATTAGCCCTCAAGCCTCTTTAACTACTATAGAGTGTGGTTTTACTCTTATTAACCCAGAAGGCGATACATTAATAAGTATTGAGCCCCCATTTATACAGCCTCTATTTGTTTATAGTGCTATAACTAATTGTGGTAATATCTGTATAGAAAGAGTTTTTGGATGTCCAGACACTTTAGCGTGTAATTACACAGCTGGAGTTAATACTGCAACATCTTGTACATATCCTGTGCAATATTATGATTGCAATAATCAATGCATAGTAGATACTGATAATGATGGCGTATGTAATGAGAATGAAATTATAGGGTGTCAAGACCCTTTATTCTATAATTATAATATATTAGCTACAGATCCAGGACTATGTATACCATTTATATATGGCTGTATAGATGCAACTCAATTTAACTATGACGCAAATGCTAATACAAGTAATGAGTCATGCGAACCTTATATATACGGATGTATGGATTCAACAGCATTTAATTATAATTTATTAGCTAATACTGATAATGGAACTTGTGATTCTATAATAGATGGATGTACTAATCCAGTAGCTCTAAACTATAATCCGCTAGCGAATACTGATGACGGCTCATGTATTAATCCAGTTTATGGCTGCATAGACTCAACTATGTTTAATTATAACTCTTTAGCGAATGTTGATAACAACTCTTGTATTTCTTACTTCTACGGCTGTACTAATCCTACTGCACTTAACTATAACCCCCTTGCTAATACAGAAGATTTTAGTTGCATTGATTATATTTATGGCTGTACTGATAGCACTGCTTTTAATTATGATTCAACGGCTAATACTAATAATAATTCTTGTGTGGTTGTGGTTGAAGGGTGCATGGATCAATCGGCTTATAATTATAATAACACTGTTAATGTTCATGATAGTATTTCTTGTCTTTACTCAGCTAGTTGTACTAGCGGCCCAGGTAATCCATATTGGTTAAATGACCCTTGCTATGCTTGGGTAATATCAGTAGACGATTACTGTTGTGATAATGAATGGGATACTATATGTCAGTTAACTTATGACTACTGTGAAGGAACTTGGTCTGGTCCTTTACTAAGCAGAACAAATGCTGAAAAAAAATTACTAAAAATTACAGATATTTTAGGAAGACCTACAAAAGAAATTAAAAATCAACTTCTATTTTATATATATGATGACGGAAGTATCAATAAGAAAATAATAAAACATTAAAAATTATGGCAATATTAGCAAAACTAGCACTAACAAGCGCAGCAGGAGATTTAACTTCAAGCGCAGTATCAATTGCAACAAGCACATCCTTAGTAAAAGCTGGTGATACAGCAACACTAACTAATACATCAGGTTTAGCTCGAACAACAACCTCTGCAGCTGCTGCTGGAAATATACAAGCTACAATTCTTTTTCGTGGAGATGACGCAACTACTAATGGGGCTAACAAAGTATATTTAAAAAATATGTCAGACACGGTAACAGAATATTATACTGTTCATGTAGACGGAGAAGAATTAGGAAGACTATACTCTGGAGACTGGGCATTTTTTCCGTGGGCTGCTACAGCCGGAACAAAAGCTTCTTTTACATTAACAATAGCAGCAACATGGGCCGCTGGTGATACTTGGGAGTTTGACGGAATAACAATGACAGCGGCTAATAGCACTACAGGTGATATTGCGGCGCAAATAGATGGTTTAAATTATCCTAATTGGACAACTGATCACGGTACTGGAGAATCAACAATTGCTTTTACAGCAAGACAGTCTGGGGGTTTAACACGAAGCACAGCTGTTACACTTGATGGTACTCTTAATACAGCTGGTAATGGAACAGCTAATATCACTAGTGGAGCTGCAGGTACAGGTAAATCAGAATCTGATATAAGTGTAAGACCTAGCGTACATACAGCAATGTCTATAGAGCATATGCTTTTTCACCAATAAAAATTAACAATAATAAATAAATAAAAATGGCAACATTAATAACAAAACTATCGATAAATAGCACAACAGTTTCAAGTGATCCTTTAACTTTAAATCTTTCAGATATATTAAGCATAAAGTCTCCTTCTATAGGTTTATCTAAATTAATTATAGATACTACAGGTGCTAATAATATAATAGTACCAGCTAACGATGATAAACAAACATGGTTTTTTGTAAGAAATACTGGAACTACAAACGGAACTACTGCTACTACATCACATGTAGATATAGAGCTTACTGGAGATGTGGCAATTGGTACTTTAAAAACTGATGAGTGGTGTTTTTTCCCACACTGCGGAAATGGCGGTTCAACAGGTATTCAATTGCAAGCTGTTTCAGGAGCAGTAGAAGTTGAATATGCTTATTGGTCAGACAGTACTGCTCAGTAATAACCTAAATTATAATTAAGATATGATAAGTACGCACATTAGTGATAAAGAATCAGTACATAGTAATACTGCTATACGGAGAGATATAGATAATACTCCAAACGATAAACAAATATTTAACATGCAGTTAATAGCTAAACAAATATTTGAACCTTTAAGAGCTTACGTTGGGGGCCCTATAAAAATTAATAGTTTTTTTAGATCTCCAGAACTTAATACAGCAATAGGTGGGTCAGAGTCTTCTCAGCATTGTAAAGGTCAAGCTATAGATATTGATGATACATTTGGTAAAATGACTAATGCAGAGATGTATGAGTTTATAAAAGAACACTTAAGCTTTGATCAATTAATATGGGAATTTGGAGATGATAAAAATCCTAATTGGCTTCATGTTAGTTATGTTTCTGAAGAAAAAAATAGAAACAGATGTTTAAAAGCTTACAAAGAAAATAGAAGAACAAAATATAAAGTAATATAATTTGAAATGGTTAGGTCAACATATTGTAGAGTTTATTGCACGCTTTAGAAGTGATGTTTATTTAGAAGATTTATCTACTACTAGTGAAACAAATGTTCTAGTTGTTGACTCGGCTGGTAAGGTAAGTAAAAGCACTTCTGTAGGGAGCGGTGATATAACAGGTGTTGATTTAACAGGCACAGCTCCAATAATTATTGGAAGTGAAACAAATACTACTGGTGGAGCTTATTCTTCTACTATAGCACTAGACTATGGAAATGGATTAGCCGTTGTTGGTGGTGAGTTAATAACTAAAGATGATGAGATAGATCACGATTCATTGGATAACTTTGTGGCTAACGAGCATATTGATTGGACGGGAGCTAGTGCTGGCACTATTCATGCTAGTAATTATACAGATACTACTACTAATACTCAGTTAAGTCAAGAGCAGGTAGAAGATTTTGCAGGCGCAATGATTGCAACTGGAGGAACTAAAACAGGTATAGCTGTTACGTACCAAGATGGTACTGGCGATATGGACTTTGTTATTGGGACTCTTAATCAAGATACAACTGGAACAGCCGCTACGGTTACAGGAGCAGCTCAAACAAATATAACTTCAGTAGGAACTCTTACAGCTCTTACTGTGGATAATATAACTATAGATGGTAGCACAATAACGGCTTCTGCAGATTTAGCTTTGGTTGCAACAGGTAACGATATTACTATAGACACTGATAATATTGTAATAGAATCAGCAGCTGAAAGCGAGCCAGTACTGACACTAAAAGCAACCCATACTACTATTAATAAATCTGGTGAATTACAGTTTTTAAAAGATGCCGCTGACACTGAAGATAATGAAAGGCTAGGTTTGATTAGTTTTTATGGAGAAGACGAAGGAAACAATAATACTAAGTTTGCGCATATACAAGGTAAAATTGCTGAGTCTGACGAGGGCGCAGAGGGTGGTAAATTAGAGCTTGCAATTGCTAGTCATGACGCTGGTATGGCTGCTGGTTTAACACTGGTAGATGGTAGTGATAATGACGAGGTTGATGTTACTATAGCAAACGGAGCAGCATCAGTAACAACTGTTGCTGGAACACTAACAATGGGATCAACAGCCGCAATGACTAATGCTGGGTTATTAGCAGTGGCAAACCAATCTAGCGTAACAGGTTTAGGAACTATTAGTTCTGGCGTTTGGAATGGAACAGCAGTTGCAAGTGCGTATCTAGACGCTGATACGGCTCACTTGTCTGGCGCACAAACATTTACTGGAACAAAAACACTAAACTCATTTAAAGGAACTAGCGCAACAACTGTTACAAATATATTAGATGAAGATGCTATGGGGTCTAATTCTGCCACGGCACTAGCAACACAGCAATCTATAAGAGCGTATGCTGATACAAAAGCTAGATTAGCTGGGGAGACTACTATAGCAACAGTAGGAACAGTTACAAGTGGTGTTTGGAATGCTACTAAAATACTTAGTCCTAAAACTACTCATATTATACATTATCCTTTTAAAGGGTATGCCGCAGGTGCTTCTACAAATCTTGCTTTTCTTTTTCCCGAAGATTTTGCAGATCCGCAATCTCCTTTTCAATTAAACCAAAACTACGGTGATACAGTTATAGCTGACGGCAGCTTGCCTGATGTTAGTAATTGGTTTAGAAGTAGTGGCACTGTTATGGTTAGAGACGTATCAGCTATTAGAATGTATGGTTGGGCTACTTGTGGAGGTAGTGATGATATTACAATATCTTTATGCAAGATAACTCCAACTAGAAATAATAGTGGAGCTGTTGTACCAATAGTAATAGCAACAACAACTTTTGCGGCTATTGATAATGATAAGATGGAATTTTTTAATGTTACAGGATCTGATGCAGGAACTGGAACTGGCTCTATAGTAACAGCAGCTATTTCACAAGGAGATATTTTAATGCCTTTTGCGGCAGTACCAAATTCAAAAACTTTATTTTTTAATTTAACTTTAGAAGTAGAAGGATAATGCCAGAACTTAATAAGACATATAAATATAGAAACTTAACTGGAGATACTGCAATTAATATTACATCTGATATTACATACTTTAAAGAAGTTGAATATTTATGTTTTTGTAATACACATGCTACTGATAGTTGCAGTTTAGATATGTATACACAATTTACAGGTATTATTAGAGATAACTACTTAGCTAATGTTAATGATTATACTGCAGCTGTAAATTCAATAGAAACATATTATCATATAAAAAATGTAGTTATTCCTGCAGGCGTAACTTTAAAATTATCAAGCGCAGATTTTATTTACGATTCTTCTGGATTAGTTCATGTGCAATTAGCAGCCGCAGGAAGCACAGTAGATTTAATAGTTAAAGGTGTTTTGAGTAATATGTTTAATAATGAACAAGAATTTAGTGAGCCTGGTATAAATAGTAATTATTAACTTATTTAAAAATTATAAAAATAATGAATATATTTAAAGACGATAACGACTACAATGAAAAATCTATTATAGGAGCAGTTGCTTTTGTGATAATGTGCTTAGTTATGATACTAGATTTATTAACAGGTTGGATAGGCAGAGACTTAGCTATTAATGAGTTTGTGTATGATTCATTTGTATTTGTAGTATTAGGGTGTTTTGGAATAGCTGGTTTAGAAAAATTTGCAAAAAAATAAAATTATGAGTATACTAACAAAAATATTTTCAGGAGGTGCTACAGAGCTTGTAAAAGGAATAGGTGGAGTTATAGATAATCTACATACGTCTGGTGAAGAAAAGCTTGCAGCAGAACAAAAGATAAAAGAATTAATAGCTAGCTATGAAGTAGAGATGGAAAAGAATGTTACAGATCGATGGAAATCAGATATGAACAGTGACTCATGGCTTAGTAAAAATGTAAGACCAATGGTACTAGTGTTTTTAGTTGTTAGCACTGTACTAATGATATTTATAGATGCAGGTACAATAAATTTTGAAGTTGAACCTAAGTGGACTGACTTGTTACAACTTGTTCTTATTACAGTAATAGGAGCTTATTTTGGAGGAAGGTCACTTGAAAAAAGAAAAAAATAATGACGTTAAATGAAATTGCATATAACCTACTAAACCTTGTTAGAGGAGGAAGATCTAATCATGATGAGCATATATCTTTAGATCAAATAAAATTTAATATTAGACATTATAGAGCAATGTTTATTAGAAGAGATTATTCTAAAAATGGATTTAACAGTAGGCATACAGAACAAGATTTAGGATGTGTTAGACTAGAGCCAGTTGATGCATCTAAATGTTGTAAGCTCCCAACTTCATGTTCTGTATATAGAACTAAAAAAACTATACCAAAAACAATAAGATATAACTTTGAAGAAGCAATTTCATATGTAGGAGATGTTAGTGGTACAGCAACAATTCCATTTATTAATTCAAATGCAATTAAATGGCTGCCCTACGACAAGTATACAAAAGGAAAATTAAAATCTTATATGATTAATGATTATTTATATGTATATAATGCTGAAGGCCTTGAAGCAATTAATGTTAGAGGAGTCTTTGAAGATCCAGAAGAAGTTAGTATCTTTGACGAATGCACTGCTGGAGGATGCTATAGTCATGATACTGAATATCCATTACCTTTAGATATGCTTAATATGATTAACAGTGGAATTATAAATGGAGAGCTAGGATTATTGGCAGGCTCATTTAGCGATACATCTAATGATAGAATGCAAGATCAAAAAACTATATCAGCAAAAAAAAGTAAATAACTATGGCTAAAAAAATGATAAAAAGAAAAGACGGGTCTTACTCACAGCGAGGTCTTTGGGATAATATAAGAGCAAATAAAGGTAGTGGTAGAGCACCAACTAAAGAAATGTTAGAACAAGAACGTAAAATTAAAAACACAAATAAAATGGGAGGTAAAAGAAAACTATACAAAAAAGCAGGATTTCCTGATAATAATAATGACGGCACAATAACTCAAGCTGACATTTTTTTACAAAAGAAAAAAACAGGAACAATAAAGAGAAAAGGAGGCGTTAAGAAAAAAGCAGCTAAAAAGAAAATGCATATGTCTGAGTACATGGGAGGAGGAATGATGAAAAAAATGTATAAAGAAGGAGGTTTTATTGAACCGCCTGTTTCTAATATAGATGATTTATAAAAGTGTCTTATACTTTAAAAGACATATATAAAGATTATATTAAAGATTCTAAAAACTACATAGATAAAAGTATTTATAGTAGTATAATACAAGAATTTAATATAATGATAGTAGATTATATTTTAGAAGGTAAAGAGTTTAATATGGGAAATAATCTTTCAACGTTATCTATAATAAAAAGAGAAAGAGATCCAAGATCCCCTAGAATAAACTGGGGAGAAAGTAATAAGTATAAAAAAGAATTATTAGATCAAGGTAAGACTTTATATAACTCTGAAACAGATCAAGGAGTAAAATGGCATATATACTATACTGATGCATTTTATTGTAAATATTATTGGAGAAAGGGTAAGTGTAAAATTCCAAATAAATCAGTATATAGATTTGATGCTACAAGAGGTTTAAAAGGTAATAAAGAAAAATTAATTACACTTTTAAAAAAAGATGATTTAGCTTATTTAAAATTTAAAAAACATTAAGTATGTCAATATATAAAACAAAGTCTAGTAAAACAATAATTAGAAAGATCTTTAGAGATCTTAAACCAGATAGTGATAATTGGATTGATGATGCAATAGAATGGATTGGAGAAGCATTAGAGCACATAGGGTCAGCTGGGCAGTTGTGTCAGAAGCAATGTGTCTTAGATATAAAAGACCATAAAGTTTTAATGCCTTCAGACTTATATTATATTAATCAAGTTGCAATTAACAATAGTGTTTCTCCTGTAAGCTCTACAGAGTTAGACTCTTTAACAACTCAAGTAAAAGATTTACAAGATCAAATTAAAAGCGCTCAAGATGCTGGTATAGCATACGCTGATACTGCAAGCATATTACATGAAATAAATAATAGGATAGTTGTTGTTGAAAATATATATTTTAAAAGTAGTAATCAGCTTCAGCCTTTACAGTACGGTGCAAGCACATTTCATAAAAGCATGCATTGCACAGGATGTGTAAATGAAAATGCAAGCTATGAAGATACTTATATAATAGACTGTGACTATATAAAAACATCATTTGCAAGTGGAAAAATATGTTTAAGTTATATGGCTTTTCCAATCGATGAAGATTGCTATCCATTAGTTCCAGATGATATTAGTTTTTCAGAGGCAATGTTTTGGTATATATATAAAAAAATATTATTATCTAAGCCAGACTTTAAAAACAATGGTATTAAATATGCAGAAGCAGAACAGCAGTGGAAATACTATTGCACACAAGCTAGAAATGCAGCTAACTATCCAGATATAGATAGATATGAATCATTTATGAATCAATGGGTTAGATTAATTCCAGACATAAATAGGCATGATAGCGCATTTGAAAACTTAAATACAAGAGAAGACTTATATAGAAGCTAATGGCAGAAAAAAGATTTATAAAAGGATTATTTAAAGATACTGCTCATATTGACCAGCCAGCGGGAACGTGGCGATATGCTAAAAATGCTATTTTTAATGATAAGAAAGGATCTGTATCTAATGAAGGGGGTACAGAATTTGCTGGTATTTTAGGAAATCAAAGTCAGAATGTAACTGGGAATCAAAATTCTAAAGTTATTGGAGCTATTGAAGTTAACAATAATAAAGTAGTATTATTTTCAACAGATGTAGTTAATACTTTTGCTACTACTGGTATATATCCTGAATCTGAAATAGGTATTTGGAGTGACCATCAATACTATCAACTGCTTAGTCTTACTATTGATCCCCTTGCTGGCGGAAAATTAACTAATGATTTAAATTTTAGAGAAAGCAATCCTATAGAAGGAATATTTAAAGTTGATTCTAAAGGAGATCTAATAGTATACTGGACAGATGATTTAAATCCCCCTAGAGCATTTAATGTCGATAGACAAATTAGAGAAAGTAGTCCTGTAGGTGCTCTTATAAGTGTAAATAAAACTCAGTTATATGGTATTTTATCTACAGTTCTTAATGATATAAATATATTAAATTTATTTCCATACGGAGGACCTGTACCTCAAATAGATTTAGATTCAGTAGAAAGTATTTTTACTGATGTGTCTGGAAAAGAGCATACTACAAAACCTACTAATTATCAAGGATCTGTTATAGAAGGCGGAGGACTATTAACTGCTGTATACTATCTTGCATTAGCATATGTTGATGATGACTTTGTAGCTACAAATTATTTAACAGTATCTAACCCTGTATCTATAGTAGAAGAATTTGATAGTACATATCCTCATATTAAAAAAGATGGGGCAAAGCATGGGACACAAACAACTAAAGCGATTAAATGGCTTGCAACAAATTTAAATATAGATTATAATTTTTTAAGACCTGTTGTTATAAGAAAAATGGGAGACGCTGCAGAAGCATTTAAACTAAATGATTTAGAAGTTCCTACAACTGGAGCAACAGAAGTAGTATTTAGTGGCATTGAAGGCAGATCTAAAGCAAGTGTAAACGATGTTATAGTTGATACTATTTCTTATGAAAAAGCTAAAACTATTAATCAATTAGATGGAGTTTTATATTTAGGAAATGTAGTAGGTCGAAATGATTTAGACTATCAGAAATATGCTAATAATATAAAATTAAGAGCACGTGTAAAAGTATGGGAAGACTTTGATCCTTACTCTGCAACAGTAGATCATCTTACTAGTGGATTTGGAACACTGGAAGTTGATAAAATAGGCTCTACAGGGCCTGGACCATTTGTAAAATCTACGCAATCTTATAGATACCAACCTAATATATATAAATATAAAGGATATACAAGAGGTGAAGTATATGCTTTTTATATAGCTTTTATCATGAAAGATGGTAGTATGAGTTATGGGTATCATATACCAGGGAGAGAAGATGCAAAACATAGTGTTAGTGGAAATACACTAGAAAGAATACCTATAAACCAGTTAAACATTAATACATATGGAGGATTGTTTTCAGATATTTATGAGCTAAGTCCTCAGTATAGTCAGGCATTTCACTTTATAGATTCTTGGATTCTTGGTTTTGTTGCCCCAGGATTAGGAGGTAATGGAGCTCCTGCACTTTCAGCTAGTTTTAATAATATGAACTATTGGGAAAACTCTACAGAATTTTACCCAAACACATCTGATTTTGATGTATGGGATGAAACTAGTTTTGTATCTGGAACCCCTATATCAAGTATAAAAGGTCTTAATGTAAGACATCACCATTTTCCATCTAATAGAACTACTCCTATGCAAAGCATTGGAACTGAAGTTGGAGATAGTAAGTGCTACACAGAAGTTTCTTTAGGGAGTGCAACTACAAGTAATGTATATAATAATACAATCTTTACTCAATTTCATATTGGAGGAAATGTGATGAATCCTTTAACTGGAGCTAATGAAAATGCAACTGGAGCAAGTCTAGGGCTTGGAGGTGGTACGACTCATAGTTTTGGTAGAGATTCAATAGAACATCCTGATGTTCAAATTAATGCTGGACCAGGTAACTTAGGTTTTGGGCAAAATATGACAGGTCCTGCTGGTACTTCTGCTCTTGTGCCACGAACTGGAACTGATCAAGCTGCTTCATCAACACTGTGGCAAGGTAATCACTTTGTAGCAAATCAGGATATGGATGTTCAAGTTCAATGGGCATGTGAGTTTGATGGCGCATTTTTTGGAGCTAGTACTCTCACAGTACAGACAATGCTTTATAGACAAGATGTAGGTGGAGGTGTAATAGCAATCCCAACAACAAGTAGTGATTCTGCGCTTAACAATCTAGTTGTTTACTCTGCAAGTTGTATTGAGAATGTTTATACTACAGGCCCTGGTGGAGGTGTTAATAATCCTGTTTTTGGTTGGGGCCCTACTATAACGTTAGCTGCTGGAGATAAACTAATGTTAAGAAGTCAAAAAACATACACTGGGCCTGGTGTTTTTGCTCCAAGTGTAAAAATAGCAAACTATAATCAGACAGCTCATCTTTCGCATTCAGGAGTTAATTCAGGTGGTGGAAATGGGTTTACTATTGCTAATTGTGCTTTAAATCCTTTAAGTAATATTTTAGGGAATCCAACAAATCCTAGTCATACAGGATCTTGGATTAGTTTTAAAGTAAATTCTGTTGGTAATTCTGTTAATTCTCAAGATATACATGATGCTTATATAAATCATAAAGTTAATATTTTAGGATTTGACTTAGAAGATATTAAAATACCAAAAACTATAGGAGATCAAATACAAGGATTTAGAATATATTATGCTAAAAGAGATCATGCTGATAGAACTGTATTAGGACAATCTCCATTAACTCCAAACACAAAACAATTTGATCAATTAGGAATATGTAGTACTGCTGCTTTAAGTCAATATGGTTCGCAAGTGTTAAGTACACTTCAATCTAAACCTGAAGATTTTTGGAATTTAGATGCATTTTCACATACGCCTTCTAACTATACTCCATCTAATATAAATCCTTATTGGAGTCAAGCTGCAGCTAACAATCCAGTTCTTACTTCAACATCAAATACTACATATAGTACAATGGAATGTTTTACTTTTCATGATTTTTATTTATTAAGAAGTAAAAATAGTTTAGCTTCAGCTACTCATATTGATCTACAGTATAGAGTAGAAAATTTTGCTTGGAATGCAATGAGTTTAAATCAAGATAGAAAAATGGTTACAAAGCTTTCTCAAGGAGCTGCTACAACAGACCCATTAAAAATAAAAGAAGAGTGGGGGTGGGATTCATCTCAAAATTGTTACCCTCAATATATATATGCAGGTATTTTTATAGGAGCAATTTATAATCAATTACCTCTTTATGAGCAACCAAGACTTTTAGCGCAAAAAGCAAAAACTTATTTATTGGGAGATTCAATATTTAATGGAGATGCTTTAGGATTTGGAGGTAAATTATTTAATGAATTTGGTGAAAGTTGTATAGTATTTAGAACTATGCACGAGCATGGAATTGGAGCATATCCATATAGAAGCTATGCTAGATATAGTGGAGTTGGGCATTTTCAAAATCCTGATACTATATTTAATGAAGTTGGTAGAGGAACTGATGGTCAAACTCTTTTAACAGTTACTATGA
>TARA_R110000744_G_scaffold99375_3_pt1 | contig 12493 bp, 14 predicted proteins | sample TARA_R110000744 | Tara Oceans TARA_R110000744 (sample SAMEA4398083) | marine metagenome | biome: Polar Biome; feature: [DCM] deep chlorophyll maximum layer (ENVO:01000326); material: water (ENVO:00002006), including particulate matter (ENVO:01000060) such as... | depth 36 m | reverse complement strand
TTTCATTGCTCGTGCCTTTGTACCCATATCAGTACTAACACTATCTTTACTCATTCGTGTTAATTCAAGTTCTGATTGAAGATTAGCCAATGAATCAATAGCTACAATAAATTTACCCTCTAGTCCCTTCTCTTTGACTGCCATAAGAAACCTATACAAAGAATTTCGAGTTTGTTCAATGCTGGTACAAGGAACATACTTAACTTTACTAATATTTAGCCCTAATCTCTCAGCTCCTTCAGGGTCAATAGCATTTTCAGTATCAAAGATAACAGGGACTAACCCGTCCTCCTGGGCCTTAGCTAATATTTTTTGAACAAAAAGGGATTTACCGGTCATTGACTCACCGGCGAGTACTGTTACTCTTCCTTTAGGAATTCCACCGTGAATTGACCCTGAAATAATTGCGTTTAACACATAAGACCCTGTATCAATCCATTCTCCAACGTGGCTTAAGGTATTATTGTTAAGATAAGTCGCAAAAGGGTTGACAGAATCGATAGTGTCTAATGCACTAGTAATATCTTTATCCATATAAGGTATTATATAATATATAACATGTTAGTCAATAAAAAAACCGCTACCAATTAATTGGTAGCGGTTTTAGATAAGGGTTAATATTAATTGTTAAACAGAATAAGTTTTAATGTATTCTTCTTTCTTCCTGCGAGGGACATCTACTTCTAGAACCCCATCGACGTAAGCAAAGTTAATTTTATTAAGATCAAACTCCCTTCCGACTGAGAACGACCTATTATAGGTTTGCTCCTTTTCACCGTCGTGGGCTTTTACCTTACGCTTAGCCTTAACATAGACTTCACGTTGATCGGTGTCAGTAGAGAGATCTAGATTATCTTTTGTGACTCCTGGTAGATCAATTTGAACACTTAGTGTTTCTTCATCCGACGCGAATCGGACTTGATCTCCTGTTTTATAGACTTCCTCCAACTGGTGGAAGACTGGTGTTAGATTAAAAAAACCATCAAAGGCTCTTTCAATTTCTGCTATTGGGTTATGTGTATATTTAGTTAGTTTCATAGTTAAAATATTTATTAACCTAGGTAGGTTACCCAACTAAAAGACAATTAACAACTAGTGATACATGTATCGGCTGTATCACCGGCTTCTTCGTCGTCATCAAAAAGCTTAATAACCTCTGGCTCTCCACCTGCTGCCGGAGGGGCGTTCGCGATTGGAGGTTGTGGGTTATTAATGTTTTCGTATTGAGTGATAATCTTATCATCTAACTGAACATCAGATACTGAAATAACTGTTTTATTAAATGTCCAGTTATTTTGCTCTTTATCTTTTAGAAATTCCATAAAGATATAAGGAAAAGATTGAACTTGGAGTTGACCGGATTCAGCATCTGGTTGTACATGAATAATAACGGGGTTGTTAAGCGTAAGAGTTTTTGAATCCTCTTTTACAACATTACCAATTACTGTACGACCGATGTGATCCACGATTGTTTTATACTGCTTGTCTGCCATGATATATATATTTTATGTTATTAATATTAATAATCTACTATTGTTTTTGAAAAATTAAACTTTTGGCATGTTCTGTTGCTTCATTAAGAGCTTCTTTAGCCGGTTTTGATAGATAGGTGGATTTATCTGAAGCGTGTAGCAATGATTCTCTCATAATATATACTGCCCTTCTTATCTTTTCTATTTCTGAAGAATTAATGGATCCTGATCCATTATCCTTTCCTACAATTACATCCCCAATAATACTGAGGGTTTCTAAAATTCCACGAGCTTTACCCCGATTAAAGGCGGGGTGTGCATTACGCGTATTATCATCTTTAATATTATCGGTGTATCCACCTGGTTGTACTGCCATATAATTATTTACCAAATAGGTCAAATAATTCCACTGTAACATTCTCGGATGGTTTTCTTATTTTCCACCCAACACAATCATAGAATCTTTCAATTGCTTGATATAAGATCTTCTCAAACATTTTATCATAGTCAGGTTTAAATAGCTCTTTAAACTCATTGGGGTAATCATACTTAAATCCAATACTATCCAACCCATATTTATTAGGTCTTTCAACATACATATACCTGACCTTATCACCCGACCCTATAGACTCATATTTGTTACCAGTATTAAGTTTATCTAGCAATAAATTATAAAAATAGGATGACTTTACATGAATTGGCATTCCTTTAGCTGTCGTAAATTCGTTACTTCGTGCAGCATAATCTTCATACCCTCTCACACCCATTACAAACGCTAACTCTTGTGGAGATAAACCTTTAAAGATATCATATGTTTTGTTTAACAAATTATTAGTCTTACTAAGCGACTGTGTTGAAAGCATTGTTTCAATTATTTCCTTAGCATACGGCTTAATAGCATTTGGCATGGTCGTTCTAACTACTTCAACCCCTGTATACTTAAATTTGTTTTCCTTTATACCTTCGTCATCTAGTATATGCATAACGTATCTCTTCTTTTGCAAGAATACACCTACATCAGCAATACATTCACGCTTAAACACAAATCGACTATCCTTTGTACGTAGTGATTTAATTGCCCACTTTTTAACTCCCTCGTTTAAATAATCTTCAATTTCTTGAATCTTATCATAAGCCTGTTTATGAATGTTATCTCCATCCATAAACTCTATTAAACCACTCTCTACTAGTGGTGTAATTGACACATATGATGAATCTGTGTCATTATACACAATACACTGTTCTAATTCATTATCTGTAATGTCTGGTAAAGAGTTTTTAATAAATTCTTTAATTAACTTATTGGAATACTTGATGACAGCTTGACCTGTTAGTGTTACTGATGAAGCAATATCATCATCCCCAATTGGAGCATTCTTATTACCCATATAACCATAGCAGGAGTTAATAAGAATCTTAATAACCATCTGCGAAGTGTTTAATCTCTCTTGCTCATACTTTGCATCAATATATTCCGGTGTATTTTTCTTAAGTTTCTTTAATTTTTGTTTAGCTTTATATAAATGCTTTTTAATTTCAACCCGTTTGTTGTAGTAGTACTCTAAAAACTCTGGTATGATACCTTTCTTCTTTTGAGAGAACAAAAACCCAGCCTTTGATAAGGAACAATCCTCGGTTTTAAGAAACTTCATAAAGGATGGGTGATCTAATTCGAACAACTTACCTGATACATGCTGCACTATTACCTTTGAGTCTGTGGTTTTTTCAATTTTACCTACTTTAGTTTCAGGTGATGTGTTAAGTGATATCATCACGTTAGGGTATAGTGAGTTAGCATCAAAAGATACAAGATGATTCTTAAATCCTGACTTAGGTTCAGCAACATATGCACCTGGATTCTTACCTGTATTACCATGTCGAACGAAAGTTGAAATGATCTCACCTCTTTGACGAGCTCTAATACATAACGCACCATTAATAACCTGAATCGTTCCCATAGCTCCCTCTAGTGTTGTGAGACCAACATATGACAACATTCGTAATAAGGGGAAATATTGAAGTTTCTCTTCTAACCGCACTAGCAAGTTAACGTCTTGAATGTTATAATCAATAAATTTATTCCAATCTTCATCAGCTAATGTTGCTAAGTTGGTATCACCGTATTCAACCTTTCTCTGACCTAATTCTGTTTCACCAATTGCATCTAACTTATAAGATTCTCTTAATTTTAAACAAAAACGTCTATAAACATCAAGATAATCTAAACAAGCAACACCGTCTATATAATATCTCTTTTGCTCTCTACCAAACTTACCTTTAATATTTCTAAAATAAACTGTACCAAGCGGTGATAGTTTATTAACATAATCCTGACCTAATATACGCTCAATTCTATTAATAATATATGGTATATCAAAAAACTCTGAGTTCCAACCACTTAAAATATCCGGATAATCGCTTTCGATATAATCTATAAACTTTAAAAATAGTTCTCTTTCATCTTTACAGTGAACATAGTTTACATTATCTTTTGGTTCACCGGTATATGGCTTAAGACCAAACGTGTGAAACTTTTTAGTAAAATTGTCATAACATGTTATTACATTAACCACGTGATTTGCGGTTTCAATATCTGGAAATGAATCAGGTGAATAAGTCTCAATATCAAGCAAACATATTTTTAGCGGGTTTGAGTCAAATTCAGGTTTTTCGTTTTCCTGCCAATATGAATCTATTAAGAATTGCTGAGCTGGTGGTATATTTTCAAATACTCTCTTAATACCTGACTGTTTAATAAAAAGCGATTTGCTATAATTATCTCTAAATTTACGCTTCTGTAAGTTTGTACCGTAAATCGATGTTTTATCACCGGTTGTGTGTTCCAAATATAGGTATGGTTCAAATGTGCACGTGTTTACCACTCGCTTACCATCTTCATCCCACGTAAATAGGTGTACGCATCTATTACGTCCATTATATACTACATTCCGATATGACATCTATATATAGTATATTATAGACTAGTTCCTAATTCCACTTTTTAAGGTAGGTTCTTTCATCAGAACCAAAGGGTGTGTTAAGTGTCTCGAGAAAAGCACCAATATTATGATCTAATTCTAAAATTCTTTTCTGACCTATTTCTCTAAGCTTAGTACTATTTTGAAAATATTTATTTTTCTTTTTGTAATTTAGAATAGTACTAATCTTTTGTTCGAAATCATCAATTGTATCAAATCTTAGCTTGACTGGTGCATTTTTATATGTCTCAATATTTTGGCATAAGCAAGGTATACCTAAAATACATGATTCAATAAATTTAATATCAGATTTTGCTCTATTAAAATCGTTCGCTTGTAGTGGCGCAACCATTAACTGCGCATTTAGGTTAGCAATAAAATATGGGTATTTCAAGAGAGGTTGCCATGGGTAAAATTCAATTTTACGTTCCTGTACAAGATCATGTAGTTGTGGTGGGTATGCCCCTACAAACACCCACTGGTATTTATTAACCGTATTGCGTACAAAATCTCTTATTTCAGATAAATCGTCTTTACCGCCGGTTTTATTATCCACATCATAGTGGGCTCCGGATCCTGTATATAAAATTCGCGGCTTCCTCTTATTTTCTTCAAACGATCTTGCAACTTGTCGACCATTATACAGATGACCCATCCACGTATTAGGAACAAAATTAGGGAGAGTAGTTATTTTTTCTTGACCTGTTTTTTCAATATACAGCTTCTTCATAAAGTCACATGTAACCGTAACTTCATCCACCATATTAATAATATCAATGCAGTTTTGACGAACCTCATCAGTATCAAATGCAAATTTAAATTTATTATAATCTGGAATTACTTCTCTAAAGACCACATCGTCTACTTCATAGACAATTTTAAACCCGTAGTCTTTTTGAATTGATTTTAAAAACTCAACAAACTTTTTTTGTTGAGATGATGCTTGTCGTTGAACTTTAACACACTTAACACCAGTATACCATCTCGGTTCAGTAACCATCGCTGTGGTTGATTGCGACATGCCGTCTCCTCTAGAGTTAATTACCGCTTCAGGCCATAAAATTCTCCAATGACCACAACCAGAATAATCTGCAAGATAGTTAACGTACCTAGGTAATGTTGCTTCTGCAGGTATAGGATTGGGTCGGGTTACTGCGGGCGCTTTAATAGGAGTGCCTCGTACTACAGGTGATGGAAACGGTGGTGGAAACGGTGTAGGGTTGCCTAGCATTATATATATATATAGTTTATAAATCTATATAATCTACACGTCGTGTAATACCGTTTTCCTTTTCAAGGTATATAACATCTCCTGTTACTGCTTTAGTTGATTCTTTACGGTGTGATATAACTATAGAACACTCATCTAGTTCTTCTACTCGATCTTGTAGTATACGCGTAATTAGCTCAATACCTTTTTCATCAAATGATGAATCAAACAATTCATCATAAATTGCAATATTGTATTGAACTCCGCCTTGCAGTCTCCTTATATCTGAAAATGTAAAGAGACACGCTAAGTCGATTGACTTTCTTTCTGCTCCCGAAAAATTAAAATATGAACAAACTTTATTCTTCTCGTTTAAAATTTCTTCTTCAAAATATTCATTAAAAATACAAATTGAATTAGAATCTAATCGTTTTAAGTAATGTAGAAGATTACTGTTAAGTAACTCGAGTAGCTTATTAACGATATATGATTTAACACCTTCTTCTGAAACTACATACTTTACAATATCAAGTTTACTTAATTTGTTTCTATATGTTTTGACCTTTGCTTGTAATTTATTAACACGCCGATGGGTATCAATAATAATAGTATCAAAATCTGTTTCGGTCGACTCTATAGCTTCAAGATCTCCCTTTAACTCCTGCTGCCATTCATCTAATTGATTAATACGCTGTAAAACATTATTCTTGTTTTGAAGCTGTAATTTAGCTTCAGATATTTTTGCATTACTATTCTGTATACTAAACTGTATCTTAGCTTTAATATCTTTTGCTTTTACTAAATTACTATTAATAGTTTTAATACTACTTACCATGTCCTCTATTTGAGACTTTAGGTCTTTTTTTTCCGTTTCAATATATGCTGAATCATGCTCTTCTATTTCACGTAAACAGACCGGGCACTTTTCTTCACTAGTGCCTATCTTTTTATAAGCGTTTGTAGCATGGGTAATATCAGCTTTTCCAGCACTAGCATCACTAAAATATTCATTTATTTTTTCTTCACACAATGTTAATTTTTCTTCATATAAAGATACTTTGGTTGCTATAACGGTACTATCTACTATTTGTATTTGGTCGAGCTGTTGCTTGAGGTCGTCTTTTTCTTTGGTATTATTTTTTTGACGAGATAAGTAGACTTGCTTTTTATCTCTCCGGATTTGGAGAAGTTTTTCTTTTTGCTCTTCATAGTTTTTATAAGCCTTTTCTATTTCTTCTAATTTGGTTAACTCTGTATCATGTTCCCGAGATAGTTCGTTATATTCATTACGGAGTGCAGCTACCATCGTACTAAAAACCTCCATACCGAAAATATCTTCTATAAATTTTCGTTTTTCAATTTTATTCTTTGCCATAAAAGGCACTGCATTATTAACTGTCATTATAACACAGTTTTGAAAGATTGAAGGTGACGCACTTAGTACCTGACAAATATAAGTAGTTGTATTTTTTATACTATCACGAGTTCTATCAACTCCATCTTTAAATATTAAGACTTTAGATGGTGATAGTGTCCGAATAACTTTATACTGATTAATACCTTTCGGTGAATCTAATTCAAACTCTAATTCAATATGTGTTTTACCGTTTGTAAGGTTGTTAGGTATAAGATCTTTTTTTAACTCACGTAAGGTCTCACCAAAGATAGCAAAATATATTGCATCAGCAATAGTACTCTTACCAATTGCATTTCTACGATCAGGTTTATCTCTATTTCTACCTGTTATAACATGTAAACCCTTTGTAAATTCAACCGTTACAGGGACTTCACCAACAGATAAAAAATTAATTATAGTTATTTTTTTAAAGTTTACTTTTTTCATATAAACCTAGAGTATAATCAATTATCTCCTTTTTATTTTTTATTTCAAGCAAGTTTACAAACTCTTCAATTGCTTGTGGTATATCAATACCGGAAAGATCCTCTTTATTATCTGTATCATCAATAAGACGATTAAAATTTATATCATAATCTACAGTTAATGCTTCTGGTTTAAGCGACGCTAACTTCTTTAGTAATATATCCATATCTTCTTGTGATATATTCATATCTACTTTTAACTTAATAATATTATTACAAACCTCATTAATAATATTTGATGTAATACTACCTTCTCTTACTAAGTCACTTAAACTTATTTTATTATATTTAGGTGATATATTATTAGGTGTAAATTCATACTCTAATGTATCAAAATCTAAAATATAATAACCCTTTTGGTTGTTTGTGTCACCAAAATCCATTTGGAATGGGTTGCCAGTATAAAGAATTGTACCTTTACTAAATTTTTTATTATGTCTAGTATGAAAATGTCCGGATATAATTAAACTACTTTTACTTAATAAGTCTTTTACCTTAACACCCTCTTCACATACCTTATATGTGTTCATTTTAAATGTTTCAATCTCAAAGTGACCAAATATTACATCACTTTTTGGTATGTCTTTAACATTTGTGTTCCATGGGCAGAAAGTAATTGTTCGATCAAACGCTTCTATTGTTTCAAATGTATTTAAAATTGTTACATTTTCACGCTTTTTAAAGATAGACAGGGAATTAACGTCTGTTCTATGCTTGTAATAAAGATCATGGTTGCCTGTTATCGCGATTACATTAAATTCCGATAAAATGTCTAATATATCAGCTGATACTTGGAGGGTATTGACCGAAATTTCACTTCTATTGTGATGCCAATCACCACAAAATATAATATCCTTAATATTATTTCGGTTGCATTCATCTTTAAACCAATTAGCCCACTCTACAGCATAGTTATGCCATTCGGAGCTATTAGTATGTACACCTAAGTGGAGATCAGAGAAGATTGCAACACGCGGTTTGTTAATCTTCAAACGCATTCTCTTCGTCAGGCGGCTTTACATAGACGTGACCGTGAGTGTTGTCAGGATTACTCATATAATCATCGTATACACGCTCCCTATAACTAACGAGAGCTGCATGATGCTTCTTTTCTTTTTTAATCCTATTAATAAAGGCATGATAAGCTATGGTTGTAAAGTATGAAAAGGGGTTAGTGGCTTTCGCAAAACTAAACTTTTTATATTTTAATGCTGCATACATTTTAATTAAAGCATCGCCTATCATATCATCCTTATAGGTGTAATTGATAAACGACGCATTATAGCTTAAACCGTACGCAATTTTTTTAATGTTTTCTGCTAAATCATCTGTTAGAATATCAGTTTCGTAATACTTTCCTAATGATGCTTTAAAGACTTTAGGTTCTATATAATATGGTTTTTTTTCTTTACCGGCCATTTATACAATTATAACATATATTTAAACTTTTTCAACAATAGTACTCTCAGAATATTTAATTTTCTCAATATTATATATCGCTTTTCTCTTTTCACAATGACGAATCCCATATCTTAAGCGATCGCATATGTCAAATATAATAAGTTTGTTCTTTGAGGCGTGTTTTCGTAATCCTCTTCCAATTGACTGTACAGTTCGTACAAAAGACTTACCTCCGGATGCCAAAATAATGTTATGCAGGTTTTTAATGTTAATTCCAGTCGAGAAAATTGCGCTCATAGCAACACATATTACATTTGTGTTGTTTTCCATTATTTTCTTAATTTCATCACGTTCTTTAACATCTACCTCACCTCTAATAAAGTAAATGCGCTTATTAGGTATAGTACAGAGGAAATCTGTTAAGTAATGGCCATGTTTAAGGTGATTTACTAATATAAGTGTATTATTTTCGAGCTTTTCACATAATTTAGTAACAAGGTCACTTCTAAAGTGGTTTTCATATATAAAATCTAACTCTTCCCTATAAGCGTTATCGGAAAGGTATCTCGGAGGTGTATTATACTCTAAGTTTAGTATCTTTACGTTGACATTTGCGAGATAATCCTCCAATCTTAGCTCATAACTTGTTTTTTCATATATAACTGGCCCTAATTTACCTATAATCGACCATTTATCTAAATTATTCTCTGGAAGTGTACCAGTAAACCCATATTTGTTGTGAGTTTTTATCTTTGATACAATCTTACTAATCTTATTCGAAGCTTTTATCTTATGACATTCATCTACAATTAACAAATCCACATACTGCATCCAATCACTAGATTCAAATTGACTCTGTACAATACCAATGTTACATATAATAACGTTAGCTGTTAGGTCTGGCTTTGTTTTACCCGTCCATTTTGTTAATTTAAAGGTAATACCGCAGTTTAAAAATTCATCATACGTTTGTGTAACTAGCCCCAAGTCGGGTACTAGTACTATACACTTAAATGTATCCGGATCTTTACTACATCTAAAGTAGTTTTCTATTAAAGCTGCTGTTGTGAACGTTTTACCAGCACCGGTGCCTAGTACACATGTACCTCTACCAATCTTTAATGCTTTATTAACCACATCTTCTTGATAATCTCTAAGGTCAAATTTAAAATCTTTAAACATATCAATAGTTGTACCTATGTCTATTACTTTTTGAAGCTTATCTGTTACCTCTATATTATAGGTGGTATTAAGCTCTACAAGATACTTCCGGATTTCCCAATATAACCCAACATCACAAGCGCCGGCTCCTGTTATAGCATACTTTCTACGCGGTATAAACCTACCATAACGCCTACCAAATTTCGCTGCTTCATTCTCTACACTAAAGTGCTCTCTTATTTGGTTAAATAAGTCAGTATCTTCTGTACGTACTAAGAGCCTACGCGTACTGGGGTTATAATCAAAGGAGAGCATTATAATTGTTCCATTCGATTAATATCTACTATGTTTTTTATCTCCCAATGCATGGTGCTTAGTATTTTTTCAACCTTTTCAAGATATTCAATAATAGTATCTTGTTCCTTTATTGAATTGTTAATATTAACAACCGAGTCATACCTTTCAGCTGCAGTTTCAGCTGCAGTTTGATTAATACGCACCGGTGAGTCTTCTAGAACCTTCTTCACAAGTTCCTTTTTTAATTTTTTCTTTTTACCAAAAAGAGTATTACGCGTAATCTTAGCTTCAATTAACCGAGCAACCCAAAAATGCTTACGCGCAGGTAGTCTCATCTGCACCTCTTTAAGATTAAAATCATCTAAATACAAATCTTTATTAATGTCCTCTATATACTTCTTTAGCAATTCCACTCTTTTATTATAAATATTATTAAAATGGAATCAACTTGTAAATTTGAAAGAATGTTCTTTAAGATGTTAAAAGAGGATAATATTGCCGGCGCTGGTGGTTCTCTAGGCACAGGAAGCGGATTTGATCCAAGTAAAGGTGACATAGGTTCTTCAGATTGGTATGCACCAGGAGATGCTAGGAATCCAACGCCGGTTGGTAAGGTACAGACACGAAAAGGTAGTATAAAGGGTAAGAAGGGTAAGAAGAGGGTAAAGTGGCCTAAGCGTAAAAATTTATATTTGACTGGTTCTGAAAATGAAGAAGAACTTGAGGATAAATTAAAAGAAAAGAGTGAGTAATTTAGGACATTGGGAGGGGATCCTCGAGGAAGGTACAGATATACCTTATGGATTTGTATATCTGATCACTAATACTACTAATAACAAGAAGTATATTGGTAAGAAGCAGTGTCAGTCTGTTAGAAAGCGGCCTCCTCTTAAAGGTAAAAAAAATAAGCGGCATGAAACCATAGAAACTGACTGGAAAACTTACACTTCTTCGTCAAACCAGCTTAATGAGGATCTGGAGGTACTTGGTAAGGACAGTTTTAAATTTCAAATCATAAGATGGTGTGATTCAAAGTGGGAGTTGAGTTATTATGAAGGTAAGCTACAATTCGAAGAAGAAGTATTATTAAAGGATGACTACTATAATGGGATCATCAACCTTAGAATTGGTAAACGACGGAACTAGTCATCTCTATATACCGACGTTTCATAAAACTATCATAAATCTCAACTACTTCTTAGATAGGTCATTTAAGGAATATAGTTATCACTTGGTAGAGAATGATTTAAAGCTCAAACGCTATGATAAAAATAAGCTTGGTATACATTTTATACTAAAACAAATAATTGAAGCGGTTAAGATTAATAAAGAGCATAAAAAGCTGTTTTATTACAAGATAGATGAGAAGATCATTGAATATCAGCTTGTAAAACGTATCTTTAACACATTACCTAGCGTGATTAATTACGGAGAGGTAGGATTTAAAGAGTTTATTAAAGAGCATGAGTATGAAGTATGGAAGAGTCCCTCTGAGGCACGGCTGTCTTTTAGGAACTTTAGGAACCTTCTTAAAAGATATGACCTAAAGCATTTAGAGAAAGAGTTTCTTGCCGATGTAAATATAAAACTATCACTACTTCCATAAATATATACATGAATAAGTTTCTTGAATTGGTAGAAGAAAACGACCCGGCCCTAGATAACGGTAGTAAGTATACTATTTCAATAAAGGGGCCTGTTAAATATAAGGATATAAACATATCCGGGGATACGCATGCGTATCGCATTTATAGGGCAATAACTGATATTGTAAATCCTCCGGAAGATAACCAGGAGGTAAGTCCTAAGGATCAAGAGGTAATTGATGCTACAGAGGAGGCAGCTAGATTGGGACATGAGAAAGCAGAGGCTGCAGTTAGACAAGCGGATCAAAATAAGGAGCGGAAGTTTGGTGAGGTACTAAACCAATATAGGCGATTACAACCATGAAAACATTAAAATTAATAGAACAATATAAGAGTCTTTTGGAACAGGACGAAGTCGGAGGCTTTGAAGAGATAGAGACTGAAACAGAGACAATTGAAACTCTGCCACCAGGTGATGATTTAACGTCAATAGGTGTTGTGTATGTT
>TARA_R110000744_G_scaffold138706_6_pt1 | contig 12502 bp, 19 predicted proteins | sample TARA_R110000744 | Tara Oceans TARA_R110000744 (sample SAMEA4398083) | marine metagenome | biome: Polar Biome; feature: [DCM] deep chlorophyll maximum layer (ENVO:01000326); material: water (ENVO:00002006), including particulate matter (ENVO:01000060) such as... | depth 36 m | reverse complement strand
CATTCTCCCCATTTAAATGGACGATCCCTGTTTTCCGCAAGGAACCGATGGAATGACTGCTCCCAACTAGTCAATTTTTTGACGCTAACCTCTTGGCCTAGTCTCATCAGTCCAAGGCTCGTTACCATTACCCTCACCGCCCCACTCTGCGTTGATCCCTTTCCTGCCCCACATTAGTTTCATATCTTGTATTGCCGCAACCTCGTTTAAAGAGGTATCTCCGGCATAAAGAGATTGCTGGGATTCGTTGGTGTATCTAATATTGGAAGGGCGCATAAGGTCTATAAGACGGTTTTCACTATTAATGGCAATGGTTGATCCGCTTGCAGAATCACCTACCCGAATTTGTATCATTCTTCCGCTATACACAGTCATAACCCCATCAACATGATTAGTGCCTCCTGATATAAAGGCCATGTACATGATTATTGGTCTGTTTTGATAGTTTTCTGTAAGCGCGTAATTAAGAAGGGTGGTATCCATTCCTGAAAGATTAAAGCTAACTCCTGAGCTTTTTAGCTCTTTGCTATCCTCAATATCTGAAATAGCGAGCAAAGTACCCGCTCCCTCGTAATTATTTCCGTTTATTGTCAGGGTTCCAGCTCCAGAATGAAGCCGAACAATAGCTGTATCAAAGGATGCCTCTACGGCAAAAACAATATTTTGATGTTCTTCTGCCAGTTTGACAGCAGCCTTCGCATCTATTCCCGCTCTACTAGCCATTAAAGCACCTCTATAAAAGGAATCGTTATTCCGTAAAGGCTTATCTCGTTTGCGTTCCATTGAGCGGCATTAGTGGATAGCCTAAATTGCGATTTATTGTAGGCAGAACTAAACCCAACTAAGTGAGTATCTGTTAGGTCTTGCCTTAACTTTGGCTCAGTTCTAACTGAAAAATGATTTGGAGAGCCAGACTGGGTTGTTTCAGTGGCATCCTCCGTGACCATAAGAAGCTGTACGCGGCTGCTGGTCGTTGCCGCCCCATCGTATACAGCAATGTAATCTCCCTTCTTTAACGTGCCAGCATAAGTGTTAGAGGAAGCCTCAAGGGACAATGCAGTGGAACCCTTAATGTTTTGCCTAACCTTGCAAGCCGCTGTGCTGCTTTCCGTAGTTAGCGCCGTGTCTACACTGATGCTAGAGGCGGAGGTAACAGCAGTCACTTTATGAGTAGTGTTGTTTTCTGCGTTAACCGCGCCGGATGTGGTTATAAAATCCCCGATCACTAGATTCCCAAATACGCTGGTAGTACAAGTAATTGCATTTCCTGAAAAAGTAAGAACCGCGCTAGTCACAGCAGTGCCGCCATTGACCCGTATGTTGCCTTTTAAATAACCCCCATCGTAAGTTCCTTGAGGAGTTGTTGCATCAGGGTCTATAAACAAGAAGTAATTTTTTATCCCAACAAGATTGAGCAAAAAGGCTTGCCACTCTCTAGCCTGAGTGCGATTCATGCGGGGAAGGGTGGCTGTACCATGCCAATAGACAGCATCAAATTCTTGCGTTCTGTACTTCCCGCTGAAAGGGGAAGCGGATACCGCTATTGTTCTTTCTAGGGTAAGGTCTGATCGCGCAAACCAAGGGGTCGTGGGAGATGTGATTAATTTTGGCATCTAGGTTCCTAATAATCCCCGCCTATAGCTACCGCCACGCATTGAAGCCTCTAATACGCTGGCTTTGGTCACTTCGCTTATCTGTGGAAGCATCCTTTCAATCTCTGCCCTGACTGTTGGCACAACGCCAGTGGAGAAGTTAAGGCTCTGATTAATGACTATTGGCTGACTACCACTCATAGAGCTGCGCGTGTCAGCGTTGTTTTTAATACTTCCTGCTGAGTTAGGAACAAACAGCTCAGGCCCGCGCTCGCCAACAAGATAGGCGTTTCTATTGCTAATTGAGCCGCCGCCCGCTCTAGCGAGAGGCGATGGGCCAACAAAGGCAGGAGGCCCTGTAGCGGGAATACCCGATCTAACTATTGGCCCCGCAGGTCCAGTACCGCCCCCGCCTCCTCCAAAAATATTAATAGTAGGTAGCGGGGCCATGCCGAACTGTCCAAAAATTGAATTTAATATGTGATTAACAACTGCCAGATTCAAAAACGTAGCAATAATTTGAGACACCATGCTTTTCGCAAAATTCTTAAATCCCGCTAAAGCAGACTGCCCCTCCATTAGACTCTCTACAAAACTCGCGGTCATTTGTTGAGTTGAGCTAATTATTGCCTCGTTCATAGAGTCAAATTCTTCTGCTACCCCTTTCAGATTCCCAGAAAGTCCGGCGCTCACCGCCGCTGAAGTAGTCAGTAAGGCCGCTAACTCAGCATCAAGCTCCTTCATATTTTTTGCCACATCACCAGTATCATCCATCCCAAGAAGTTCATCTAAACCTTCAAACATATTCCCTAGACCTACTTTGGCAAGGAGCGCATCTACTCCATCAGCCACTTCCTCAAGAGCGCCTCCTAAAGCATCAAGATTGCCCGTAGCGATTGCTACGACTGAGCCAAGAGTAAGAAAGAAAGTAACGGGATTCCTAAGCATAAATCTTGCCAAGGCTTTAACAGAAGCCATAATAGCCACAGCCAGCGAGGAAAAAGCTCTGGTTATTGCCCCTACATTTGACAGCAGCAAGCTAGTCACGATTAGCGTAAGCGCACCTTTTAACGCTTTAGCATTCCGTTTTGCTACATCTATTGCCGTTCCTAAAGCACTAAACATAGCGTTAATACCCGCACCAAGCGCAGCCGCAAGAGGTCTCCCCGCATTTACGATGTCAATTAAGCCAAGAGCCATGCGAGTCAGAGCTTCGTTAAGACCGCTTTCTCCTACCTCGTTAAAAAGCAGGGCGGTAGCATCACCTAAGTTTGAAAATGCGCCACTGACTGTTTTTGCTCTTTCTTCTAAGGCTGTGCCAAATTCTTCTCGTCCAATGCTTCTCAGGTACTCAACGATTGATGCTGAATCTCGGCCTATTACAGTCTCAACCTCCCGAAATGTGGCGCTTATATTGTCGCCCTCTATTCTGGCCTTGATACCAAACTGCTTGAGCATCTCCATCTCGCCAGTAGTCGCACCAAAAACGGCTTGAGCCATCTGGGTAATGTCTTTTCCAAAGGCAGCAGCAAAATTACCGAAGTCTTGCAGGACATCAGAAGTGGGCGTTATCCCAGAGTTTAATAGTGTGGTAAATGCTGTGGTTACGTTTTCTAGCTGGAAGGTTGTAGTGGCAGTAAACGTCTTTATCAACTGCATTGATTTTGCGGCTGCTTCCGTACTGCCTGTAATTGCCCTGAGTGTTGCGTTTAAATCTTCAAAAGTACGAGAGGTTCTTATTACATCCTGACCTATCTTAACGATTCCTATTGCCGCCAGAACCCCAGCTAATTTCTTAAACGTAATAAGTGATCTTCCGGTGCTTTTGTCCAAAGAGCCGACTTTGTTTTTTACACTATCAAGGCCACGGGCTAACTGCTTGGTATCAGCCTTAATCTGGACAACTAATTCGTCAACTTTGGTAGCCATTAATCTGGATGAAGCTCCATTAAATTATCAAGATCGGTTTTGTTTAACGGATCGCTTCTATTTCCTCCGTGGAATTCCTTAAATCCATTAGTTGCCATATGAATTTCTACAGGCGACATACTCCAGAAATCTTGAGGATTAAGGCCAATCATGCCAACGCAAACTTCGTAATGTCTGCGCCAATCTATATTTTCTAAGCTGCCGCTTCTTCCTTTTTTGATGAGCTGCTCTCTTCAAGGTCATCATTTACATCTTTCATTAATACAGATGTAAGAAGTTCCGCTACCGCCTGACAACAAACAACAATGCCGTGTTCTTGTATAAGTCTTTTTACTTCTTTTTCATCAATATCATTGCCTCCGCCTCTTAGCGCGTGGAGCAAAATGACAGAGAGTTCCGATACGCGTATATCGGCTTCGGCTAAACGCTGCGTGACGTGCAATATGCCTTTATCAAGCTGAGTTTCAATCTTGATTATTGCATCTATGGTTAATCGGCAATTATAAACCTCAGTGCCAAGATTAACCTGTACTTCCCCCTTCAGTGGATTCGTCATCTGACTTTTTCCTTTCTTTAGCTATTGCTGAAACTGTTAAGGTAATTACATCATCGCGCTCGTCAACGCTGACGGAATCTACCGTTTGTGGTGAGCCATTAACTTTTACTGTAATGACTTCTTTCCCTTCGTATGGCACAGAGATTTCATTACCCCGCATCAATGCTGGGTATTCTTCTCCGTCAATCTCTAGCGTTATCTCTTTCCACGCCATAATAGTCACCCGCTACATTATGCTGCCGTAAATGAAACAGCCGCTCCGCTTTCAAAAGACAAGCTATAAGTAGCTTCTCCGTTGTATTCGCCAGCATACTCCAAAGAGGTTAGCTGAAAATTTCCAGCGTATGTGCCAAGATCAGGAATGATAAAAGAACAAGCCAGCAATGCTGCCGCGCCAAACTGAGTCCGCAAAGCCCCTTCTGCCGCAGTATCAGTAAAAACTCCTGAGCCAGAAATGGACATGGACTGAACGCCGCCACCAGCCAATAATGTTCTAATTCCTGCACTATCTTTGTTTGTTACATCTACCGTTTCTTCATTCAAAGTTATAGATGATGATCTGAGACCACCCACGGTAGTTTGTGTACCGCTTATAGCTATCTTGATGAGAACGGCGTTACCTTTTTGAGCCGCCATATCGTAATCCTCTCTATGTTGTGCCTAAAACGATTGCGCGAAACCTCATGATTCCATGCCTTGTGATCCCATCTGGGTCTCTAATTATATCACCGAATTCCATCCGAATATTTATAAAATTAAACCCAGTGACACTTAGATTCGCATCATGCAACAAAGTATGTACCCTGTCCATAATATCCTTAGCCTGTTTGCTGCCGTGATCTTGGCTCCAAACGTGCAGACTGAGCGTAGTTTCTGAGCCTACAACATCCTTAGTTGAGTAATCCATTGTTGAATCATCGCCTATCTGGACAAACGGATAAGCCGATCCTTGAGGAACATCATCATATACACCAGAGCCTAAAGTGCTAGTCAGATTAGAGTCCGATGATAGCCTTGCATAAACTGCTGTCTGAAGAGCAAATTGACCTGTACTCACCGGATAAGTCCTTCCTGTTTAAATATAGACACTATCTTGGCTTTGCTTTGATCCAAGGCTGGTTGCAAAAACGGCCTTGCTTGCATATCGGTAGTGCCAAATTCTAAATGTATCGCGTACTCGGCAGAGGCTACCACCTCCCCTATAATTGTCTTTCCTTTGGTTCTAACCCTATGGCTTATGCTGCCTACTAAAAAGCCTGTGTCGCTTGCTGGCATTTCTCCAGCCGCAGATTGCTGATGCGCCCTACTTGGGTTGTATTTCGTTACTGTCGTCCCTGATTTAATCCCTGCCATTATTCCTTTTTGAGCGACACCTTGAACGTATATCGCTGATCTCGCTATAGCTCTTTTTACATGAGCCTGAGAATCATCAACGTGCTTGTCCAGTTTGTTAAAAAATCGTTTTTTGTTCTTAATCATGTCGCTACGCCCTCATCAGCCTTAATGATAAGATACTTGTTTCGCTCCATATCATTAATGACGCTTCTTACTTGGAACACCCTAGACCCCCATAGAATGCGGTTCTTAGGCGTTACGGCTTTATCTCCTCGGTAGCGAATCACAAACTCGTATTGTTGCGTGTCGGTTATTTGCCCCATTTTATATTGTTCTATGCCGGATATAGGCTTGACTGAAGCGTAAGCCTTGTAATGAGTAACGAAGGTCTGAGCATACCCCCCGCCGCCATCAGCAGCTCTTGCCTCTGTCTGTAGCGTTATTTGCTCCCTCATTGATCCAGCGGATAACTCCATGTTTAACCAAGCCCCATAAATTTACTGCCGCCGAAGCCATTCAAGACTTTATAAGGCTGATAGAGCTTCGCAAGCATGGGAGGGAAAGAATTAGTTTGCTGAAAATCCTTCATATCCCCGCGCTGATCATACATATAGGCCATATGCTGAAGCATTCCCATCTGTAATGCGCTTGGAATTAGGCCAGCATTTGCATACCCAGCCACATATTCAATCTGAATGGCATTAGCGACTCGCAGTGCTGAAGGCCAAGTCTCGCCAGTTCTTAATGTGATCCTTGCTGGCTCTCTCACCGTATCCACGTAATACTTAGAAGCCGCCATTGTAGTAGCCACATCATTATCATCGTAAGTCTTAATGTGCGTGACAGATACCACCGGAGTAGAAGGCAGCGTGATATAGTTTTTGTGAAAGTTTAAATAAGGCCCAATTCTTACTCCTTCCCACAAAGGATCATCCGAATCCGTAGCATCCAGATATAGCTCTAATGTTTGAGTAAGAAGAACGCGACCAGTATATTGCTCGCAGAATTCTCTTGCCGCTTTTCGTAGCTGCTGCAAAACCCCAAGCTCGCTATCCTGATCCACCCTTAAATAATCCCGAATCTGGATATTAGTAAGGGCTTCTGTTGTTGCCGCTGTCTTGACGTTTAGACCAGCCATTATCTACCTCACAAATAAAAATATGCGAATTACCGCATCAAAGTTGCCTACAATTATATCAATTACTTTTGTCCAGTGCCGCATCAGCACTTTCCCCCTCTACTGCAACTGTCTCTTCTACAATCTCGTCTATAGTATCGCAAACATCAGGAATACTAACTCCTGTAGTTACTTCGGTGGCAACCCTGCCAACAGCTCGGATGCCTTGATATATGCCAGAACAATACAGCTCTTTGTTTTCAATCATATCCGCAGATACAGAACACCCAAGGAAAAAAGGCAAGAATAACAGGGGGATTAGTTTAAGCATCTTCAACCTCGTCTAATAGTTTTTTTAATTCTTTCATTTCCGCTTTAGAGGGCGGCTTCTTCTTCGTTTTCTTGGCCTTCTTATCCTTGTTTTTCAGAAAAGCATCCAGCCTGCTCTTGTATCCTTCCATAAAGTGATCAGAAATAGCTTCATCTTTCTCTGACATGAAATCATCGCGCTTATAATCTTTGCTGGGGTTTATACAATCCTCTCCAGCATTAGAAAAGTATATCACCGTCTGGCTGCTGGAGGGGCCGTAACAGAGCCTTGGAACCCTAGCCACCATATCGCTACCCGATATTAAAGAAAACTGCTTATCCAGCCCCATAGGGCGCTTAAACCCCTTAAAGAAGGTATTGGGCTTGCCAAACGTAACAAGATTTAGATTAGGGTGCTTTTTGTGTAGCTTTGCGGCAGATAGCTCCGCCAATGCACCGCCCAGACTATGCCCGCAAATAAGGGTGCGCTTCTTCATATCTATATGCGGTAAGATTTTCTTCCATACGGAGCGATGAGCTAGGGCAAAACCACTATGGCAGAGCCGTCCGGCATAAGGCACAGGGATAGCCGCTAAATTAAACAGCCAGTCCCCTATCTGCTGCGTTCCCCTGAAGGTAATAACATCAATAGACTTCCTTTTAGCCACATAAGCTGTGGTTGATGTCCATCGGGATTCTATTTTAATAGTGTCAGTAATTTCCTCATCGTAGGCTTTCATCGCATAACTACAGCCCATCCTTAATAAAACTGGGTCTATATTCATCTTGGCATCCTATTGGCTGTCATTTAAAGGGTTATCCAGAATTTGCTGAATTCTATCCTCAAGCTCGCTGCGTATATTTCTAAGCTCCGTGTTTACTTCTCTCAAGCTATCGTTAACTCGCTCCTCAAGCTGATATACATCATCTCTTAGCTCACGGGATGTGGCGGCAACTGAGTCATCCGTCTCTCTAGCAAGATTTTCCACGGTGTCCAAATCAGAGATTACCTCATCTAGCTCTTCATCTAAAGAATCAGCAAGATTGCGATCCTGATTGCGAAGCAACTCAATATCCTGCCTTAATGCTTCTTCCGTAGTATCAAGAACCCTGATCTGCTCATCTAGCCTAGCCTGAAGAACAGCCAAGCCCTCGTCATAAGATGAGAAGTCTGGAGAAACATAACTAATAACCGCTTCTTCTGCATCAATTAGCCGCTGATACAACTCAAATCCACCCCACATCATGCCACCAATTGCGCCCAAGATGGGCAAAAGAATAAGCAGCTTTCCGCCAGATAACTTAATATCTCCCAGTTCTATTTCTGTTTTTTCATCGCTCATATTGACCCTGCAACATTTCTTGGAATTTTTGCGCTCCACCGCCCTGAAAGGCTCTTACATCCCCGTCCACAGGGGCATTGCCTCCATAAATCTCTCTGTCTTGATACCACTGCTGCTGATCTTGAATTTCTATACCGTAAGCATCAAATCCCTGCACTCTGGACATAAGCAAAATAGTTAAAGTCTGATCACCAAAACCTCCGCTGTCCTGAATGCTTTCAAGCTGGCTTTCAATGCTCTGCTCAATCTCTGCATCCGTCATGGTTTCTAGTGCCGTTTCTGCTCTCTGAACAGTTCTTGCCTCATCTCCGCTAGGAGGAGCAACATCAAACTGCCCAAAGTCTGGCAACTGGTTAGATAAGAACTGCCCAATACTCTGACCTGTAGCAATAGCATCGTTGAAATCTTGCTCAAAATTCATTTCTGTAACCGAGGCGCTCAAGTCTTGCATGATCTCTAGCTCTTCGGCTGGCGCTTCTTCAGCACTGCTAGATGCCTGATCAAAGGTTTGCACTCCGCCCGTTGAGATAACATCTTGAACAATTTCTATCTCTGGCTCAAAAAACCCCGTATCCCCGAAAACATCAGTAGACCCGCCAGTATCAAAACTTTGCTGTATGTCAGTCTGTCCTAGTTGAGCAAGCTGCATATTGCCAGAATTGCCAAAATCAAAAACAGTCTCAGTAACCGCCGTAGTAGAAGTATCGTCAACGCTTTCTGAATATCCTGAGTCAGCCAAAACAGCCTCCGGCGTGGCGGTAATAGTAAATGTGCCTTGTTCAAAGTTTTGAGTAGATACCGCTATTTGCGGCCCCGAAGAATCGTTATTACTAAAAAGCTGCTGAGAATTAGACTGTGAGAAAACTTGTTGAGGCTTAAACTGTGAAAAAACTTGCTGAGGTTTAGCCGCTTCAAAAGAAGATGACTGAAATACAGACCCCCCCGATAATACTGGGCCTTCGGCTAAAGCAGTGGCTATTACTGAGGTTTCTTGAACAATGCTTAAAGCTATATTAATAACTTTGGTTTCTTGGTCTGCGATCTCAAGCTCCGCTATTTCAGCGGCCTCAATCTCTAGCTCTATTGCCTCTTCTTCCCTTTCTGCAATAGCTTCTTCTGCTAACTGAACTTCTATCTCTTGCCTTTCTTCTTCAATTCTTTCTTCCTCCACCCTCTCTTCTTCTAAGATTTCCTCTTGAATCTCTAGCTCTTCCTCGGTAATCCGCCCTTCTTCCGCTATTTGCTCTTCAATGTACTCCTCTTCAAGCTCTGCGCTTAATTCGTCATCAAAGAATATCTCTTCCTCAATTAAGGCTATTGTTTCTTCAAAGATTTCCTCTTCATAGAAATCATCTTCAAATATCTCTATTTCGGCAAACACCTCTTCAGTAAATAAACTCTCAAATAACTCCTCTTCAATAAGTATCTCCTCAAAAAACTCCTCCTCAAAAGATACATTGCTGAAATCCTCTGTGGCTTCGGTCATCGCCATATAGGTTTCTTCAGGCTCCTCCCATCCATAGTTATCATCTGTCTCCGTAGCTCCAGCTATAATTCCTGTGCTTCCATCATTATAAGTATCATCAGTTTCTTGATAAATCATTACTTCAGGCTCATAAAATGTCGTTGTTATATCCGAAAAATCATCTTCTTCCTCAAAGTAAAAGTCCTCTATTTCATCCCCATAAACTGTATCAGTATAAGTATCGGTTACGCTTTCAGTCATAACTGCGTCCCAGTACCCATCACAAGTTAGATCATAAGTAGAGTCTGCGCTGCACTGCTGGCTTAGATAGGCGGCGGCATAGCCTGAGCAACTGATAGAATACAAGGAGCTAATGCCGCACTGCTGAGTCAAGTAAGCCGCAGCGTACCCACTACAAGAAGAATCATACAGCGAGCTGATGCCGCATTGCTGGGCTAGATAAGCTGCTGCATAGCCGGAGCATGATGTGCTGTATAGCTGATTAGCACTACACAGATCGGTAAATGATCCTGAATACAAAGAACCGCCGCTCTCCAAAACTCCACCACTGAAACTTGCATCAAAGGAATCCCAGTTATTATGACCTCCAGTTCCATCATCAAAATACCTGAAAGTCTTGTGGACAGAGCTAGTATGCTGCTCGCCAATTAATACATCGTGATTGATGATATCTAAAGCTCCGTAACGATACTCATAAGTGTCGTTCTTCCAAAGAATCGCCTCAAAGCTATTGCTTGATTCTCTGTTGAATTCCCTCAAGTCGTACCAGCCAAAGACTACATAATCATTAAAAGATTTGAACAACATACTAGAACTAGAGTCCCTAATTAGGTCAGTCCAAAACGGATACAGCGTTTGATCCCTATAGGGCAAAGGTTGCGGCGTGTAATCTTGGCAATTCAAGCCTGAAAAGTTAACGCAGCCATTGGTGGACATTTTCGCTTTTCTATAAGTATTGCCCCAGATGTCAAAATCAAACCCGAAATCTGGACTCCACCCTGATACTGCGTCATCACCAGCGTTTAGGTTGGTAGTGCCTGACATACCGGAAAGATTTATAAGCCCCTGCGAGCCTTCGTAGATATACGCCGTTGGGTCGCTTGTACTCGCGCCGTAGGCACAGGAACAGAACAAAAGGGCTATGAGCCACCTCATCTGCATCGTCCTCCACGGGGCTTACAGCTTCTATTATTGCTGGCTCTGTTTTTGGTGTCTTCCGGTGCTTGATCTGGGTTTTCTGCCCATGCCGCCGCTGCCTCGTCCCCTATCAGCCCTTTATACGGACAAGGAGTGCCAGCCATTTCCATTGCTGAGAAAACGCGGGTGTCCTGACACATAAGGCTAACCGCTGCCACTCGCATACCCATATCATAGAGAGTCTTTCCCAGTTTAATCATTTCGCAGTTTGTATCTGTTACTGATTTTCCAGCCGAAAAGCCAAATATTTGAGTCTGGATAGCCGCTGAAATGCCGGTAGTGCAGAGGTCTTGCGAATAAGACGAACCTATTGATGGGGCTATGGCGCTAGGCGGCGGGGATTCTATGCGCTGGGTGACTCGCTGTGTTGATGTGTTATTGCTGGTATTGGTGTTGTTGTTATTGCTGGTGTTGCTGGATGTGTTATTTGCGCTGCTTGTAATATCGGAAGTGCTTGAAGAAACATCGTTAGAACTAGTATTGCTTGTATTGTTGCTTGTGGAATTTTGAGTGACGTTGCTTGTATTCTCATTAACATTATTTGAATTGCTCGTGTTATTTACTGTGGATGTATTGGTGTTGTTGCTAGTAGACGCTGATGTGTTGTTATTCGTGTTTTCGTTGGTGCTTGTGTTGTTGTTTGTGCTGTTGTTTGTGTTGCTGTTTGTTGAGTTATTAGTGTTGGTATTAGTATTTGTGCTGTTAGATGTGTTGTTGTTGATGTTTGAGTTGTTTGATGTGCTAGTAGTAGCGTTCTGATTTATGTTTAAGCTACTGTTTGTATTAGTATTATTTGATGTGTTTGTGTTTGTATTAGCCGATGTATTACTGTTTGTATTTGTATTAACTGATGTATTTGAATTGGTATTATTTGATGTATTAAGGTTTGTATTCGTGTTTGTAGATGTATTTGTATTTGTGTTGACGTTTGTTGAATTATTAGTGTTTTGATTGGTGTTTGTGCTTGTTGATGTGTTGGTATTTGTGTTGTTTGATGTATTGGTATTGACGTTAGTATTGTTGTTAGTGCTGGTAGAGGTGTTTGTGTTTGTGTTCGCGCTGGTGCTGGTATTCGTATTGTTGTTCGTATTGGTTGATGTATTGGTGTTGTTGTTGGTATTAGTTGATGTATTGGTGTTCGTATTGGTATTAGTGTTTGCGTTGGTATTGGTGTTGGTATTGGCAGACGTATTAGTATTAGCGTTGGTAGTTGTTACCGTACTGGTAGAGGTTATATCAGTATCATTGTCTGTGTTTACATTAGTCGTAGTTGTATCTTGCCCAAAAACAGCAAAAGGGAATACGAGTAACATGAAAAGCGCCTTCCTCACGACTGACTAGCACCCCCCTACCCCTCTTTATTAAGCACTTAAAGCATCTATCTGAGCCTGAAGCCTAGCTATTTCCGCAACCTTGGGATCAACCCAGCCCGAAACTTGCACCCAGCTAGTCCCATCAAAAGTATAACGGTTGCCCTGCCAATCGGCGGGAGCGGTTACGCCAGTATGCAAAGTTGCATTACCAGAGTTCATATCGCCAATGTAGAAATCGGGGTCTGCGTCAGCGCCTACCGTGATCTTATCCGCACCCATTGTGACGTTTTTATCGTCAGCAAAGACGTAAGGCGATATTTTTGTA
>TARA_R110000744_G_scaffold152542_1_pt1 | contig 12528 bp, 16 predicted proteins | sample TARA_R110000744 | Tara Oceans TARA_R110000744 (sample SAMEA4398083) | marine metagenome | biome: Polar Biome; feature: [DCM] deep chlorophyll maximum layer (ENVO:01000326); material: water (ENVO:00002006), including particulate matter (ENVO:01000060) such as... | depth 36 m | reverse complement strand
ATCCACAGTTAGAGATTCCCGCTCGTTTTGCGTTGAACATGCCGAACAAATATTCACTGATGAAGAAATATCTGATACATGGTCTGGAAGCTGGAAAGGTAAGGCTTCAGGTGATCCGTTTATTGTTCGCGGTGGGTATAATTGTCGTCATCATTGGCGGCCTGTATTTGACGAATCAAAAGAGGAATAAACAATGCCAAAAGGTAAAGGAACATACGGCTCTAAAGTAGGCCGACCAAAGAAGAAAAAGAAGAAGGTGGTTAAAAAATAATCATTTATGCTACAATCAAGATTCACCAATACTCTATAAGAGGCTACGCAACATGAGCGATGACATCATGGAAACAAATGTTGAAACTGAAACAACTAAAATAACTCAGGAAACAAAGACCTTTAATCAAGATGAAGTAGATCGCATTGTGGCAGAACGTATTGCCAGAGAGCATCGAAAATTTGAAAAGAAAACATCTGGTATCGACTTAGATGACGCTAGAGATTTAATCGCACAGCGTGAAGCTGCTGAGGTTGAGCGTCAAAAAGAAAGAGGTGAATTCGATTCTATCTTGAAAAAAACGGTTGAAAAGAAAGATTTGGAAATACTCGGTTATAAATCCAAGCTACAGGAAACTCTTGTAGATGGTGCTATTCTTGGCGCTGCTGGTAACAATAACGCTGTAAACCCTAATCAAGTATCACAGTTACTTAAAAACCAAACCAGATTGTCTGACGATGGCACTGTTGAGGTTCTTGATAGCAATGGAGTACCGCGATACAATGACAGCGGTGAATTATTATCAGTCAATGAAATGGTAACTGAATTTTTGACAGTCAACCCTCACATGGTCAAAGCCTCTATTGGTGGAACTGGATCGCAGGGCAATGCTGGTGGCTCAACGCAGAAGCCTCAATCTGTGGCAGAAATGGTCGAAAACTGGTCTGATGGTGGCAAAGAAGCATTTGCTGCTATGAAGAAAAAGTGACCAAAACCACAAACTTAAATTTAATTAAAAGGCAATTATCATGGCTGTAACAACTAGCACAACTCTAGATGACTTATTTGTAAATATTATCGCTCAAGCGCGTTTCACCGCAGAAGAGCAATCACTAATGATGGGGCTTGTAACCCAATATAATATCCAATCAACCGCTGGTAAGGTCATTCAAGTACCTAAGTATTCGTCTGTCGCTGCTGCTGATTTAACTGAAGGCACTGATATGTCATCAACTGCCGTATCTACTTCTAAAGTTGATATTGCAATTGGTGAAGTCGGCGCACAAGTTGTATTGACTGACATGGCTAATCTTGGCGCTGATAGCCCTGCAACTGCAATGGGTACTATTCTTGGTAGTGCAATTGCTACTAAAATGGATAAAGATTTGATCGCATTGTTTGCTGGTCTATCTGGTTCGCTTGGCACTGCTGGCGCTGAAATCACTGTTGCTGACTTGTTCAAAGCCGCTGCTACTTTGCGCGCTAACAAAGTTACTGGCGTAATCAATGCTGTTGTTCACCCTTTTCAGGCTTATCAGCTTAAAGCTGGTTTGACTAATACATTCGCTAACCCGAATGGCGGTGATATACAGAATGAAGCTATGAGAAATGGTTTTGTTGGAACTATTGCAGGCATTAATATTTATGAGTCTGCTAATATAACTGTTGATGCTAACGATGATGCGGTAGCGGCTGTTTTTGCTCCTGAAGCATTGGCTATAGCTATCAAACGTGACTTTAACATGGCTCCACAACGTGACGAATCACTACGTGCTTGGGAACTGAACGCAACTGCTGTATACGGCGTTGCTGAGTTAGATGACTCGTATGGTGTTAAAATCACTTCTGACGCTGCACTTTAGAGCTGACAATTTACCCTCCCGAAAGGGGGGGTATTTTATAAGGGTAAAATATGGCTTATTCTTCAGATGCAGATTTGCTTAAATTAATTCCAGATATTCTAAGTTTGGGCATTGAATCTTTTTTCCTTGAGCATCCAAAGGCAGAGGCGGATATTCAGCGCGAGTTAAGAATCAAATGGTGGCCGCGTAAAGGGCTGTCAGGCGAGATGGATAATACAAAGCTAACCGGTTCACAATTCGTAATGGCTTCTACTTATTTGGTAATGTGGCGCTATGCTTTGCCGCAGCTAACCAACTGGGTTGATGGTGATAGGTTTGGCAACATGATTGATTTCTACAAAGCGCGTTACGGTGAAGAGCTTGAAGCTATTTTGAGTGACGGCGTTGATTACGATTCTGATGGTGATGGAAGCATTACGCAGGCAGAAAAAGAACCGTTAGGCCAAAGGCTGGACAGGTAGTGCAGATAACGGTTGGAAGTAACTCTAAATCAGTTGCTAAAAGACTTGGCAAGAAGGGCAAAGAATTGTCTGCGAGCGTAAAGCTTGCATTGTTTAAGACGGCTGCTGATGGCATTAACATAATCCAAGATAGGACTGCAAAAGGCAAAGGGTATAATGGTAAGAGTTTTGATGGGTATTCTAAGACCTACAAAGCTTTCAGAAGAAAGAAAGGCAGAAGCGTAACGCCAGATTTATACTTTCGTGGGAACATGATGGGCGCTATGACTGCAAAATCTAACAGAAAGCAGGCTGAGATATTTTTTCGTGGCGCTGAAGAGTCTAAAAAAGCTGCATTCAACGATAAAAGCAGGCCGTTTTTCGAGTTCAATAGAAGCGAAAAAGAAGAATTAAGCAGAGCATTTACTAGGTATTTAAAATGAGTGCTAGAGAAGATATTGCTAACAATTTAGTTGATACCTTACAGGCTGTTAGTTCACCTGTATCTATTAAGTATGTTACTCGTGAGCCGTTTGATTTTACAAAACTATCAAGCGCGCAGTTTCCAGCCATACTTGTTAGAAGTGCTGGCGAGGATAGAGAAGATAGTTCAATCGGTGGCTCAATTAGTCAACGTATGGCGACTATCAATTACGAATTCATTTGCTACGTTAAAGGGTCTGTTATTGATACAGCCCGCAATAACATTATTGAAGCAATTGAAGATGGTCTTGATGTTGACCGTTTGCGCGGTGGGTATGCCCTAGACACGCAGATAACCAGCGTAGAGATTGACGAAGGTTCTATTGATCCCATTGGTGGGGTCATTATTACAGTTCGCGTGTTGTATCAATACACGCGCGGAACAACTTAAACTTTTAAAAAGGTAATTAATCATGGCGACCAAAACAGGCGCATCAGGTGTAGTAAAGTTGCAAGTATCGGGTACGACTGTAGCCGTTGTCGGTGAAGTACGTTCTTTCACTTTTGAAGGGTCAGCGGATACAATCGAAGACTCTGTAATGGGTGACATTTCAAGAACCTACAAAGCAGGTCTGAAAACCAATACTGTTTCTATTGAATGCTATTGGGATGAAGCAGATGCTCAACAGTTAGTATTAGATGAGCGTGCTAGTTTGGACTTTGAAATATATCCAACTGGAACTGGAACTGGTGAGACTTATTTCTCTGGCGCTGGTATTGTTACATCTAAATCAATCACTGGTTCTTTTGATGGTATGGTAGAAGCAAGCTTCAGCCTACAAGTGAGCGGTGACGTAACAGAAGCACAAGCATAATTTAAACAACTAGGAGAGTGTTATGGGTTTGGCTAAAGAGTTAAGAAACAGAAGAAAGGTTGAGGCGCGCGAAGTAGTTGTGCCTGAATGGGGTGATGAATCTGGTGATTTTAAATTGTATAGCAGGAGTATTACTTGCTACGATTTGGATAAACTTCAGAAGAAACACCCAAACTTTTTAAACAATACAACTATTGGCGCAATGGTTGATCTGATCTGCATGAAGGCAGAAGACGAAAGCGGCAATAAGATATTTACTTCATCTGAAGATCGCATTGATCTAATGGGTGAAGAAACCAATGTAATCTCAGGCATCGCCAATCAGATGTTCGCAGAAGTTGAATCTGTAGAGGTGGCTGAGGGAAACTAAGATGCGATCAATTAAGGATGAATTTGCTCTCCTTAGCTGACCGCCTACATATAACTATAGAAGAAGCAGAGCAAATGCCTGTCAGTCATCTAAACGAATGGCTGGCATACTTCCAAATAATGAGTGAATCAAATGACACTGCCAGTTAAAATTGTAATAAAAGCATTTGATGAAACTAGAAAAGGTTTTGGTGCTGTCAATAAAGGTTTGGCTGGCGTAACAAAGTCAGTTGTTAGTATGCGAAGCGCTATGGTTTTGGCTGCTGGCGCGGTTGGTTTCGGTTATCTTGTTAAGAGGTCTTTAGACGCAACTGATTCATTAAAGAAAACAGCAGATAAAATTGGCACGACTACAGAAGCACTTGCATCATTACGTTATGCTGCAAACATTACTGGCGTATCAACTAATACGATGGACATGGCATTGCAGCGGTTCACCCGAAGAACTGCTGAAGCTGCACAAGGAACAGGCGAAGCAAAAGGCGCAATAAGAGAGCTTGGCATTAATGCTAAAGAGCTTAATAAAATGCCGCTTGATAAAAGAATGATAGTGTTAGCTGACGCTTTTTCTAATGTCGGCAGTGAATCTGATAAGTTGCGGTTAGCGTTTAAGTTATTTGATTCCGAAGGTGCTGCTTTAGTAAATACGCTGTCTTTGGGCAGCGGGGGTCTTAATGACCTATTAGGAGAAGCTAAAGCTCTTGGCCTTGCATTGTCTGGATCGGCAGCGAAAGGCGTAGAAGATACCAATGACGCTCTAACAAAGCTTGGTTCATTATTTAAAGGTTTAACAGATCAAACTGTGGCAGCTTTTGCTCCAGCTATAGAAATGATAGTTGAGAGATTTACTGTATTCCTGCAAACAATTGTTAAATCAAAAGGTGGCGTTGAAGGTTTTGCAAGGTCTTTGGCCGTTGATGTTTTGGGTGCTGTCCAGATCGCATTGGTGGCATTTGAAGAATTAGCCAATGGGTTTGTACTGGTTTACAACACTTCTTTAAAACTAAAAGACGCTTTGACTACAGCTTTTACTAAAGACAGTGAAAGAAATGCCAGGCAGCTACGATTAGAAGTTGAATCGTTAGATGCTGCTATGGTAAAGCGCGCCAAACGAATGGAGGGCGAAAGCTATAAACAGTTAAAGAGTTCTAAATTTGCTCAAAAAAGAGATAAGAACAGAAGGGCGGAATTAATGCTGTTAATGGAAGCCGCAATTGATGCTGGTGAGTCATTAAGCCTTCTTGATAAAGTTAGTTTTGCTGGTACTCTAAATGCTGAAATAGAACTTTTAAAAGTTAGTCTGAGTAATTTTTCTGAAGAAATACCAGTGTCAATTGCAAAAACAGTTGAGAGCATAAACAATGTAGATTTAGGTTTTAGGGATTGGCAAGGTACTGTTTTAGATAGCGGCGATATTGTTCAAAAGTTTACAAAAGACGGGTTGAACGGAATGACTGACGCATTGACCGCTGGAATTACTGGTGCGGCTAAATTTTCAGACGCTATGAAAAGCATGGCTAAAAGTGTTGTTGACAGCCTAATTAAAATGCTTGTTCAGAAGTATATTGTTGACGCTGCGTTTGGGTTTATAACCGCATCTATTAGCGGTGGAGGTGGCGGCACAAACGGGATGACAGGTGGCGGTAATGGGATTTCATCTGCGAATTATTCTGCTACAGCAGCAATTGGTGGGTCTGTTAATAGAGGCCAGCCAACTTTAGTCGGTGAAAGAGGCCAAGAGGTTTTTGTTCCAAACCAAAATGGAGCTATTATTCCAAACAATAAACTTGGTGGCGGTGGTAGCGGCGTAACAGTAAACCAGACTATAAATATAAGTACTGGAGTTCAGCAGACAGTCAGGGCAGAAATTGCTACACTGATGCCTCAAATAGCCAACGCATCAAAACAAGCGGTAGCCGATGCAAGACAGCGCGGCGGAGGCTTCAGCAAAGCTTTAGTAGGAGCATAAAATGCCTTTATCATTTCCAAATGTAGGGATTCAGTCAATCAGCCTGCGATTAAAGCGGGCGGTAGCGGTAACAAGTTCTCCGTTTACTTTCGATCAACAAGTATTTCAGCATCAGGGTGCTATATGGGAAGCAGAGGTATCTTTGCCGCCTTTAAGTCACGCAGAGGCAAGATCGGTAGAGGCATTTATTGTTGGCTTAAAAGGCCGTTCTGGTACGTTTACGTTCAATCACCCATTGCATACAAGTACAGCTTCAGTCATAACGGCTGGCACTGGAGCGGTTAGAAGCGAAACTTTGACTTCAACAGCAGGGTCAAGCGCAGTAGAAGCAGGAACATACTTTCAAGCTGGGAATTACCTTTATATGGTTACGTCAGATAAGGCTGCTGGAGTTGCTACGTTATCCTTTCAACCGCCTTTAAGAACTGCCGTTCAACATGCCACTGTACTTAATTTTTCCTCACCAAAAAGCCTGTTCCGTTTAGCGTCAAATGACATCGGTTGGTCTACTGATATTGCATCAATGTATGGGTTTAGTTTCGCATTCACTGAGGCATTATAAATGAGCAGAACATTAAGCACAGAAATGCAGGCAGTTGCTACGGCTGAAGTGGTAAGGCCGATCTATTTATTAGACTTAGAGTTTTCTTCTGGCAGTGTTTATTTTTGGTCTGGTTACGGCGATCTTAATTACAATTCAAATTCTTATCTTGGTGCAGGCGATTTATTAAACATTGCCCCAGTTAAGGAAACTGCTGATTTAACGGCTAATGGAATGATCATAACTTTGGCTGGTATCAAACAGTCGTTATTACTATTGGCAAGAGACGAACCTTATCAAGGCAGGCCGTTGACAATTAGGCTTGGAGCATTTGATGAAAGCGGTGATTTAATCGCTAGTCCTGTTATTTTGTTTAGTGGTTTTATGGATGTAATGACTATAGAAGATAATGGTGAAACTTCTACCATCCAAGTTAGTGCAGAAAACAAATTGATAGCGTTTCAGAGAACCGCTGTAAGACGTTACACCGCAGAAGATCAAAAGATTGAACACCCAACAGATAAAGGTTTTGAGTTTGTTGCTAAAATTCAAGAAAAAGAAATAATATGGGGCAGACCTACACCTGCTTCAATGGCTTCAAATGGCAATAACAGGCAACGAGGGAGATAATGAATGATTAAAATATCCCATGAGTGTTTATCTAATATAAAAGAAGAAATCAAACCGCTGCTGGAAAAACATTGGGAGTTGGTAGCATTAAATCAGGGGTCGATAAAACTAAATCCTAATTGGCAAGAGTACGCTAGGCTTGATGCTGCTGGGATACTAAAAATATTCACAGCGCGCAGTGAAGGTGAACTGGTTGGTTACTTTGTACTAATGACTAGTAAAAGTATCCACTATCAAGATCATTTTTTTGCTATTAATGATGTCTTATTTGTTCTACCAGATAGTAGGGCTGGGGCAACTGGTTATAAATTAGTCAAGTTTGCTGAAAATCATTGCAAAGAAAATGGAGTATCTTTGTTAATGATAAATACCAAAGTTCATATTCCGTTTGATAATCTTATGGTTGGTATGGGCTTTGATTTAATTGAGCGCATTTATTCTAAATTTTTAGGAAAATAAAATGGCAATTTCAGTAATAGCAGGGTTAGCACTGTCGGCTGGGGCGGCTATATCAACTAGCATGGTTTTTTTCGGCATAGCCTCACTGCAATTATTTGCTCTTGGTGCTGGATTGTCGATGGTTTCAAGGGCTTTAATGCCTAAGCCTTCAGCTATGACTGCGGCAAATCTGTCTGGCATTACTCAAACGGTTAGAGAACCTGCATCTACTAGAAAGATTATCTATGGCAGAACAAGAGTAGGCGGTGCGATTGTTTATATGCATACAAGCGGTAATGATAACGAATATCTGCACCTAGTTGTTGCTATAGCTGGACATGAAATAGATGGTTATGAAGAAATATATTTCAATGATGAAAAAGTGTGGGCTAATGGCAATTATGTCGGTAGCTGGTCTGATCTTATATATCTTGGGCTGTATGATGGTTCTCAAACTGTAGCTGATAACACTTTGTCGGCAGCATCTTCACAATGGGGCGGTCAGCATAAATTACTAGATACAGCATACATCTACGCTAGATTAAAATATGATCGTGAGGATTTTGGAAATGGAGTACCAAATATCTCTGCACTTATTAAAGGTAAAAAAGTTTACAATCCTGCAAATTCACAAACGGAATGGAGTCAAAATCCTGCTTTAATTGTAAATGATTACTTGCTTGATACTAAATATGGTTTGGCTGAGGTTTCTGCAAATATAAACCAAGCTGCTTTGTCAACTGCTCAATCACTATGTAATCAACAGGTTTCATTAGCTGCTGGTGCAGCTCATTCAAGATATGTCTGTGATGGGGTGCTGGATACAGATAGTTCAAGACAAGATAATATTGAATCACTTTTATCATCAATGGGCGGTAAACTCATACATTCAGGTGGTGAGTATTTTATAACTGGTGCGGCCTATGTTACGCCGACAGTTGTTATTGATGAGTCAGTAATGGTTGGCGCTATATCTATACAAACAAAACAAAGCAGGCGCAGTATTTACAATGGAGTAAAAGGTGTATTTTTAAGCGAAGATGATAATTATATTTTAGCTGATTACCCTTCTTTCATTAGTCAAAGTTATAGTTTGGCTGATGGTGATCCAATTTATCTAGACATGCCTTTGCCGTTTACTACTAACAATATTAGAGCACAAAGATTAGCTAAGTTAGCTTTATTGTTATCAAGGCAACAAACAAAGATTACTGTTCCTTGCAACCTTGCTGCTTTGAAGTTTAAAGCTGGCGATACCATTATGATCACCAATGAAAAAATTGGCTGGTCACAAAAAATATTTGAAGTTCTTGATTACACTATAGAAATGACTTCAGATGGTCAAATTGTGGTAAATGTAGACGCAATAGAGACAGCCGCAGCCCTTTATGATTGGAATTCATCAGATGAAGAAGATTACCTATCTGGCGGTGAGGTTTCATTATATGACGGTAAGACTGTTGCTGCACCAACTTCATTTTCTGGAGCGGCTTCATTTGGTGTAGGTTTGGATGGAACTATCATTCCCAAAATAACGCTTACATGGGTAAGTAGTGCAGATGTATTTGTAGTTCGTTACGATGTTCAATGGTCTACTGATAACACAAATTGGAATTCAATAGATGTGGATGGTAATCGGTTTACTATAAGTCCGACAATTGGCGCTGCTACATATTACACACGAATCAGAGCTGTAAACAATTTAGGAGTAAGGAGTTTATTTGTCACAGCAAATATAACGGCTATTGGTGACAATGTTGCGCCTTCTGGCGTTACAAGTTTATCTGCTGTTAATGGACAAGGATTTGTAACATTATCATGGGTTAACCCTACAGATAGAGATTTTTCAAATGCAGAAATTTACAGATCAACAACTTCAAGCGGCACATATTCAGTCGTTGCTAGTGTTGCTGGCGGTTTTGGTTTGCAGACTTCATTTGTAAATGGTTCACTTAGTGATTCAACTCAGTATTTTTACAAAATTAAAGCTGTTGATTATAGCGGTAATAGATCAACATTTAGCGGTATAGTTTCTGCCACTACAAAACCATCACCATTAGCGCCAAGAGCTGCAAATGGATATATATTCTATCAATTGGCTAAAGTGAATGCGCCAAGTACTCCTTCAGCAACTTCTTATAACTACAATACTGGGTCATTTGGTGGCCTTACTGCTAACTGGGCAAATGAACAACCAGTAATAACTGGAGAAGATGGAAAATTCTGGGCTACGAGCTTTCTTGTTACTGAATCAACTTATGACGGCGCTCAGACGATAGCATTTAGCAGCCCGTTTGAGACTATTAATTTTGACGGTTTAATTACATTTACAAACTTAAATAATGAATTATCAAACCCTTCAAGCACCCAGATTACAACAATAGATGGCGGCTTGGTTAAAACTGGCGTTTTGGATGTTTCACTTGTGAACATATCTGGAACAACTCAAAGCGGCTTCAATCTACAATCAAGCGCAAATACAGCAGCTTCAAGAATGAAAATCACCAACGATACACTTGAGATATTTCAAGGTTCTACATTACGGGTAAAATTAGGAAACCTAGCATAATGGCTTACGGCTTAAAAATATGGAACAGTTCAGGAGATGTTAGGCTTGACACAACTGACCGACAAGTAAAAGTTAACTCATTTTATCAAGGCGTATTGCCTGCTGGTGGTGGTTCAACTACTGTAACAGGAATAACTGGTTTTGATCTTTCTGATCCCACATGGTCTATTAATGTACAACCCGCTTCTATGTTCATATCATTAACAACATCAAGTGGAAGCTTTACTATTACAAGAAGCAGTGATGATTACAGCATTACGCCGTTAGGGTGGAAACTAATAGTATTTAGGACATAATCATGGCTTATGGTTTAAAAGCAATTAATAATTCTAATTTTATTCAAATAGACAATAACACGGTAAGCTTTCAGATTTTAGCTACTGGCACATCTTCATCTGGATACAATTCATACATAACAATTCCTAACAGTTATCCAGAAGATATTTTTGTTGTGGTGAGACCTAATAGCCCAGATACATCAAAAGTTAATTTTGTGAGAGGTTTTGATTTTGATTTTACCGATACTAATGGTACTAGAACTAGAAGAGCATACATGAACTCAGGAGTAAATGCTTTAGGAATGATTTACCCTTGCAATTATGCAATTGTAAACAGAGCTGACGGCTCAAATTTTACCCCACCGACATCTGGGTATGGTTTGAATGTATATAAATTAAATGGAGATTTGGGCTTTAGCTCTGAGCTTCCAGTTTATAGAGTCAAAGCAACTAGAAATTACATAATAAGTTCTACAAATTCTGGTGATGGTTATTGGTATTACCCGCCATCAGGAAAAACTATTCTTGGCACTTATGCTTTTTTAGCAGGCTTTACCAAATACAGACAAAAGCAATATAGTGTAGGGGGTACAGAGAGGGGCGTATTGAGATATTATAGAGTCGCTTCATGGGATTATCCAAATAATGCTCATGGTTTGAATATTCAATCTACGTATAATGATGGTCTGAATGGCGGTTCACTATATGATTATCTATGGTCAGGTTACAGGACAGAAATGATAGGGGAAATATCGTGATAAAAGTGGCAATGGTTGAAAGTAATGGTCAGGTTCAGACGGTGGTTTGCCCTTCCGTTGACTCATTGTATGTGCATGGTCAAGTTTATGGTGAAGTTACAGCCAGATTGATTCCTTTCACGTCAGACACTAAAGAGGTTTTAGAACTCTGGTACTGGCATAATGACGAATGGAATACAAGAGAACCAATGCCCAGTAATCTATCAAAATGGGAAGGGCATGAACTAGGTTGGGTGACTGATAACCAAAATTTGACTGATAAGATTCGATCTCAAAGGGGAATTTATCTTATTAATTCTGATTGGACTCAAGGCAATGATAGCCCGTTATCAAAAGCAAAGAAAAGTGAGTGGCTAATTTACAGACAAGATTTAAGAGATATGAAATTCGCATATAACGATTTAACATTATTTGAAGATATAATATGGCCTACACCGCCAGAGGTTTAACATGACTTATCAATTAGTAAAAAACGATCAAGCGCCACAAGTTCAGGCGACATTAAAGCGCGAAGATGATGGGTCTATTATTGACTTTTCTGGCGGTAGTTGTGCGCTAAAGTTTAGAGCAAAAGGAACAAAAATAATATTGTTTACACTTGCTGCGGCTGATATTGGTGATAACTTTCAAGACGGCATAGCAACTTTCTCTTTCTCAGGAACTCAATTAGCAATAGATGAGGGGTATTATGAAGGCGAGATTGAAGTGACGTATTCAAGCGGATCAGTTGAGACTGTATTTAAAGTTCTTGATTTTTACCTTAGAGATGACTTCTAGTGATTAACGCAGCAGTCTTATTCAAAAAGGCCGTATCCAAGATTGGGTACAAGAAAGCTGTTGCCGTTACTGCATTCAAGAAAGCTGTTGCCGTTACTGCATTCAAGAAAGCTGTTGCTACTACTGCTTTTAAAAAGGCCATTGCTACAATCAATATTGGCGACTTCTTTATATTTAGGTTTTTCTTTGATGTTCTAGGTATTACTGATACTCAAGCAAAAGACATGGGTAAAACTTTGTCTGACTCTCAATCAATATCTGACAGCGCTTTTACAGGTGTTGATAAGGTATTGGCTGACGCATCAATAACTGCTGATAATGTATCGTTTGGTTTTGGTCAAAAGCTTATTGATTCTGCTGGTCTATCTGACAGTATCGACAAGATTGATACCAACAAAGCGATACAAGAAAATCCATTGATAACCGAATCAGCTTCTTTTGCTATTGGTATGCAGAGAATAGATGTATTTTCTGTCGGTGAATCTATTGCAATTGACGCATTCAAACATTTTGATGATTCATTTTATGTATCTGACGTTCAGTTAATGCAGCTTGATAAGGCGTTATCTGAAAATTCTAACTTTACAGACAGCAATTTCTTATCTAG
>TARA_R110000744_G_scaffold104249_1_pt1 | contig 12530 bp, 13 predicted proteins | sample TARA_R110000744 | Tara Oceans TARA_R110000744 (sample SAMEA4398083) | marine metagenome | biome: Polar Biome; feature: [DCM] deep chlorophyll maximum layer (ENVO:01000326); material: water (ENVO:00002006), including particulate matter (ENVO:01000060) such as... | depth 36 m | reverse complement strand
TTTCGAAAAGAAGAAAATCGTCGATTGGCTGCTCCAGAACGAACGGAAACCCATTCCTGAAATCGAAACTATAGCGGAACCAGTTCGTTAAGCAATACCAATCCTGGATTTTTATCGATTCACGGTATGCCTCTGGAATCACCTTTGGCTTCTAAAACCTTATCATATGAAATCAATTCCTTATTTAAGGGTTGGCACTTCGTACTACAAATTGGTACAGGCACCAACTATCGCCGGACATTTCAACGAGATCTTGGTCCATTGGAACATCGAGACCATTCGTCAGGACCATGGGAAGGATTATTTGAGCAAGGTACCTAAGTACGATGGCTTTACCTGTATCCCGAGCCATATCGACTTCAAACAGGAATACAAAGGGTTCTACAATACCTATTCCCCGTTACCGGCAATCCCCAAAGAAGGGGAATACCAAACCTCATTGAATTTCGTGAGCCACATTTTTGGGAAGCACTATGAACTGGGATTGGACTACCTGCAATTACTGTATACAAAACCGGTACAGGTACTGCCCATTCTATGCCTGGTCTCCAAGGAACGTTCAACGGGCAAGAGCACTTTTCTCAAGTGGCTGAAGGCCATCTTCGACAACAACCTGACCTATCTGACCAATGACAGTTTCAGCAGCCAGTTCAATGCGGATTGGGCCAACAAGCTGCTCATCTGCATAGACGAGGTACTGTTCAACAAGGAAGAGCTTACCGAGCGCATCAAGTACCTGAGTACGACCAATATCAACAAATTGGAGGCCAAGGGAAAGGACAAGCGGGAAGTGGAGTTCTTTGGCAAGTTTGTTCTCTGTAGTAACAACGAGGACAATTTTATCAAGATAGACGGGAACGAGACCCGTTTTTGGGTACTGAAGATACCAGTGCTCAAAAAAGAGAAAACGGATTTCCTCCAACAACTGGTATCCGAAATACCAGCTTTCCTATGCTATCTGCAAAAACGACGATTATCGTCCGGGCATACCACGAGAATGTGGTTCGCCCCAAAACAAATTAGAACTGCGGCGTTAATAAAGTTGGTACAGAACAATCGGAACAGGGTTGAAAAGGAACTTGCCACTATTCTTCTTGGGGCCATGGAACAGTTCGATACCGAGGAAATACACCTTTGCCCCTTGGATGCATTGCAGTTGTTGAACCGGACACGGATAAGGACCGACCTGACCCAGCTCAGAAGGTTGCTGAAAAGGGATTGGAAATTGGAGAACAAGGACAATTCCCTCAGCTATCAAAAACCGGTCATCTGGCAGGACGCCTCCATGCAGCTAGTGGACGCCAAGGGTCGCTACTTTACCGTGGAAAAATCCTTTTTGCTTGAAAATTTCGATGAATCGATGACGGATTGAGCTGTTGCCAATGGCTATCGGTGTCGAGGCCGTCATCATTATATCATCATTTGTTCATCAAAAAATAAAACGATGACAGAAAAAACAGAAAAAACATGAAAACGATGAATCGATGAAGAAAACGATGCCAAGGAAACCATTGCAAATACTGGCTTCTCGATAGTTTTTCATCAAAACATCAAAAATTTGCCCAAAACCATTCGGCTTATGAAAAAGGAAAGAACAATCAAGTTAACGTGTGAAAGAGCCCGAGCTTTTCCCATCAAAAAAGCGCTGGCAAAACTCGGGCACTTTCCGACCAGATCGACCGAAAAAGAAGCTTGGTTCCTGAGCCCGTTCCGCTCAGAAACCCAAGCCTCTTTCAAGGTGTCCAAGAAACTGAACAGATGGTACGACCATGGGGCGGGAAAAGGCGGTAATGTAATCGACCTAATATGCCAAATCAACAAATCTTCCGTTAGCGAAGCCTTAAAGTTCTTGGAAGAGGGCCAGACCTCTTTCTCTTTTCAACAGCAGCCCCCAGTTAGAATCCAGAAGAATACAGGGATAAAAATTCTCCATGAAAGTCCTATTCGGCATTACGGTCTGTTAAACTATATTTTTGAACGGAAAATTTCAATTTCTACGGCATCGACCATTTGTAGGGAGGTCCATTATCTACATAAAGGGCGACGATACTTCGCCATAGGATTGAAGAACGATTCCGGTGGATGGGAACTACGCAACAAATACTATAAGAATTCCAGCTCGCCGAAGGATATCACCCACATCAAAAATGGTAACGGAAAACTCATCGTTACCGAAGGGACGTTCGACCTATTATCCATTTTAGAGGGTACTCAAGAATCAAATTCGGAATATGATTTTCTGGTCCTGAACTCTACGGCATTGGTCAAAAAAGCGATTAAGCTAATGGATCTTTACGACCGAATCGACCTTTATCTGGACAATGATTCGACCGGTAAAGCAACGACCCAAAACTTGCTGGCCCATTTCAATAACTGTTTGGACAAATCAAGTTTATACGAGGGGTTTAAGGACATGAACGAATGGTTGATTTTTAAGGCTAAAAATGGATTTGGTCAGGAAGCGCAAGATGTGTTTTTGTTGCCACAAAAACAATCTTGCTTTGCTCCCGGCGGTCGCAAAGTAAAAAAGAAATGAAAAGAACCTATATCAAGTTCCGGTGCTCCATCTACGAGAAGAAACTGCTCAAGAAAAGGGCGGAACGGGCCGGTATTTCCCTCTCCGAATATTGCCGCAGTTCGGCTTTTGGAAATTCGGTCATCGAACGTTTGACCGAAGAACAATTGGCCCACTATAAAATGCTGGTGAAGTACAAGGGGGATTTTACCCGCATCGGTAATATGTTCAGGAAGCACAATCCGAAACTGGCCAGTGAAGTCGAGACCTTGGCAGAGGAAATAAGAAAACACCTCTATAATTTTAAAAGGACCAAGAAATGATAGGAAAAGGGACATCCATAGCGCACACCGGGACAAGTATCGATTACGGTTGGAACCAGGAGAAGGGTGCCGAGGTGGTCTTCAGTCAACACCTGGCAGGGGAAAACCCCAAAGAGATCACCGAAGAGTTCAGGCTGGTCCAGGAGGAGAACACGCGTTGCCAAAAGAACACCCTGAGTTTTATCCTTAGCCCGACCCGGGAGGACGGTAGGAACTTGACCAAAGCACAACTAAGGGAAATGACCCAACGGTTCATAAAAGAAATGCAGCTGAAGGAACGCCAGGCCATCGCCTTCGTACACAGGGACAAGGCACATACCCATGTGCATCTGTACGTGAACCGTATTGGTTTCGACGGCAAGGCCTATAACGACAGCTTTATCGGAAAGCGCAGCCAACTGGCGGCGGAGAGCGTGGCCAAGGAACTGGGGCTGACCACGGTCAAGGAGGTACAACTTGAAAAGGAACTGGATTCCATAAAGGTCCGGCTGGAAATAAAGGACATCCATCATAAAGTATTGGAAAGCGATAGACCAAAAACATTGGACTCCTACATTAAGGCCATGCAAGAAAGGAACGTGGAAGTCATCCCGACAATAAACCGGGCCAACAAGTTACAGGGATTCCGGTTCCAATATGAAGGCCATAATTTCAAGGCAAGCGAGGTACACCGTTCCATGTCCGGGGGAAGGATAATGGCACAACTTTCCCGGAACAAAGGGATCGCCAAACCAAAAGAAATCGGAAAATCGGTCCAACTACTAGGGAAAACGGTGGAACTGGGTACCAACCTCGCAACGAGCATCGCCAAGAACATCATCAAGAAAACCATAAAAAAGGCCATCGACACGGGAATTGGAATTTAAAACTGAAAATTATGGGATATAAAAAACTGGACGAGATAATGGAACTGCTCACCGACGAGCTGGACGGGTTCAACAAGTCTATCGTTAGATTGGAACAGTTGACCCAAAATACGGATAACATCAAAGTAATACCTGATACTTCGGAAATTGAAAGTTTGCTCCGAGAGCATTTGAATTCCGAGAAAGCGAATAATTCAAAGCTTCAGGAGTCGTTTCAAGACATTAGGCATCAGATTTCAAAAGCAAGATTGGTTCCAAAGATACAGTTGTGGATTCATTACACGATTTGGTTCATATCCTTGGTTATCATAGCGTATCTGGCCTTAGAAGTCTCTGCAATTGGGGAAATTCAAGAAAAGGCTTTTGCGAAGGGAGAGCAAGAAGTAATTTCAAATCTAAAAGGATATTTTGACCAAAACCCTAAGCATTATCAGTCGTATAAAAAATGGATAAAAGAAAAAGATAGCGTTCCAAATCAAAAGTAGTGTGCGCCCTATGGAATTTTTGCTTGACGCTTATCTGCCGGAACACTACAAAAATTCCACAGGATCCATGCGCAAAGTTTAGGGGTAAGATTTGGGGTAAAATTAAGATCAATTCTATATCTCCATCAACTTTTTATTATAATCATCCAATATTTCACTTGGTAAAGACTTGAGATATATTTGAGTAGTAGATAAACGATTATGGCCAAGCATCGCTGAAATAGCTTGCAAAGGAACATCTTGTAGCATAGCTTGAGTAGCAAAACTATGACGGGATACATAAGATGTCAAACGCTGCTCTATCGCGCATTTATTGGCAATTTCTTTCAGCCCTTTATTATATCTTTTTCGAGCCCATAATACATCCTTATATTGAAGTTCAAAAGAGTCCCTTTTAACTATCGGAAATATGAAGTCTGATTTACTCTTGTTCTTAAGGTAAAATGAAAGTATCTCCTTCAATTGGGGTGTTATGTTTATATCATAGGGTTTGGATGTCTTTTTTCTCTGGAACTTAATACGGTTATCAATGATGTTTTGAACTTTTAGAAAAGCTAAATCCATAAACGAAATACCATAGAGCATATAGGATGCTAAAAAGTAGTTTCTATAGTGAAACAGGCTATCCGTTTCTTCCAGTTTCAAAAGCATTATAGATTTAATGCTGCCGATATCAAGGGCTCTTTTTTCGGTAGGAGTTGTTTTAATTCTATAATGGGTAAAGGGGTAAGCATCCCTGGAAACAACATCGGCTTTGATTGCTTTATTGAAAATGGCCTTGATTGTTCTCATGTATGCAGAAAGACCGTTCACAGAATTACCTCTAGAAAAATGCCAATTCTCAAATCTTTTAAGAAAGTCGTAATTAACCTCATTAAATTTGATGTCATTTCCACAAGTGAATTTTTCCAATACTTTGATTACAGCATAGTAGGTATTGGCATTGCCAAAACGTTCTGCTGTCCTTAGCTCATTCACAATACCCTTGCCATATTCAAAAAATGATTCAAATGAGGCAGTTTTTACGATTTTACTTTTGAGTTGTAGAATAGATAAAAAGTTGAGCTCGTCCTTTTCGTGTAGGTCGTTAATAATGTCGACTGCTCTGGTCTTTTCTTTCAAAAGACGATTGTTCAGTTTGCTAACTGATGAAGTGCCTTTGAACGCTCTTTTGATTTTCTCGTTTTTATTATCCCAATATTCTTTGTGAATAGATTGACCTAAACTTATTGAGGTCGTTTTACGAAAATGAGTTAATCGTAAAATAACAGGGTAGGATGCATCTTTTTTCTGCCTACGGGTATCCAAAGAAAGTTTTATATTGGTATTCATGAAATTTAAAGGTAATAAAAATTTGCACGCAATTTGCACGCAAATGGTTGGTTTCATTTGATATCAAAACAATTTTTTTTTAATTAATTAAATGATAATCAATTAATTATAAACTAGTTTGGTATGTATTGATATGTAAATCCTCTTGCTGGCAGGCAAGAGGTCACCGGTTCGAATCCGGTATTCTCCACCATATTATATAGGGCTTCAAGAGTTTTTGACTTTTGAAGCTTTTTTCATTTGTACAATTTTTGCAGGCAAAATAGGGGTAACATCAAATTTGATGTTATTCAAGTTAGATCCTTTCCAAAGATTACTCACTGCTTTCTTAAAAACAACAAAATTAAGTATGCACTTTAACCTTATAGTGTAGTACGGAACCATAAACCTAATAATGGTTGTAGTAAGGAGAGCATCAATAAAAGAACAAGAATTTAATCCTTTTATAGATACTAGCATCCATGGTTTCAAATATGACTTAAGCAACCATTTTTAGGAAAATCAGTTTTCCATGATGCATCACTTAAAATCAATGTATTACCATTGAAACAAAATATATAACATTCATACATTTATCTGGTATATTTGGTTTTCAATGAACTGATATTTTTCTATTTAGTTAAAAAGGATGTTTAAAAATGCGGGATAAATCGACTCTTCAGGAATTAGAAGAACAAATTGTTGAACTAAAGATGCAAAATGAAATTTTGCGATTACATTCTTCATTTCAAAACAAGGAAGAAATAGAAAACCATACCCAAACTATCCTTAATAATATGGGGGATGCTGTTTTTGTAAAAGATGACCAAAGTAGGTTACTCATTGTCAACGATGCTTTTTGTGAACTTTTTAATCTTCCACGGGCCAATATAATTGGCAAAACGCTTGCCAAGGATGTTTCCCCTGAGGAGCGGGAAAGTTTTTTAAAAATAGATCAGCAGATCCTTTCCGATGGATTGGAAAATATAAATGAGGAGTCACTTACCGTAAGAGGAGGCGAAACCTTAATAATTTCTACCCGCAAGTCGCGGTTTATAGATTCTAATGGGGAAAAGTTTCTTGTTGGGGTAATTCGTGATATTACCGACTATAAAAAAGCAGAATTGGCCTTAAAGGAAAGCGAGGCTCAATTTAGAGAACTAAATGTTACCAAAGACAAACTATTTTCTATAATCGGTCATGATTTAAGGGGACCATTTATTAATATTTTGTCATTATCGGAACTTTTAATTGAAAACACGAAGGAGGTTGATGTCGAAGGCGCTGACCAGTATTTGGATATGATTAATGCAACGGCCAAAAGCGCTCTTACCTTACTTGATAATTTATTACGTTGGGCAAAATCGCAAACGGGACAGGTAAATTATACATCAAAAAAAATAGGGCTGACATCTATGATCCATGAAGTCTTGGAACAATCAAATTCCATTGCAAAAACTAAGGATATTACTTTAAAGAAGGTTAAATCAGATGATATTGAAATGTATCTGGATGAGGAAATGTTCAAAACAATTTTACGGAATCTTATTTCAAATGCAATCAAATTCACAAAACCAGGAGGTAAAATACAGGTTTACGTTGCTTCAAAACAAAATCAAGTAGAAATTACGATTTCAGATAATGGGATCGGGATAGCAGAAGAAACACGTAAAAAGCTATTTGGTATATCTTCAAATATTTCCTCTCTTGGTACGGCCAATGAAAAAGGGTCTGGCTTTGGATTATTCCTTTGCAAAGAAATTGTGGAAAAGCTGGGCGGGAACATTTGGGTCGAAAGTCAGGTAGGAAAAGGAAGTGATTTCAAATTCACGTTACCTTTGAATAATTCAATGGTAAATCCCGCTAAAATTGTATAGCGCAATAATTGGGTTTATTTCTAAAATTTTGGGGTTAATTGCCTCTTTTGTCATTAGTTGAATTCAACAACATACATGTCACTAGATGTATCTTTAAAGGACGTTTTGTTTTTGTCCATTCGTATTTCAGAACACTTTAATTATATTAGGGGACAAACTATCTGCTTATGCCTAACTATAACCTGAACATCAATAATATTCAAAAAAGCGTAGATACAGACACCGATACACCGTTATTGTATGTCCTAAGGGATTACCTTGAGCTCAATGGCCCTAAGTTTGGGTGTGGCCTAGCGCAGTGCGGATCGTGTATGGTGTTGATAAATGGCCGTGCTACCACAACATGTATGTTGCCTGTTTCCAGTATTGGGCAATCTAAAATCACCACTTTGGAAGGTCTTACAGGAACTACCGGTAAACTGCATGCGGTTCAGGAGGCTTTTGTGAAGGAACAAGCCGCGCAGTGTGGGTATTGTTTAAATGGTATGGTGATGGCAGCTGTAGGTTTGTTGAACAAAAATCCAAGTCCCAACGAATTGGAGATAAAAAAAGCCTTGGAGCTAAACTTATGCCGTTGTGGTGCTCATAGCAGAATTGTGCGTGCCGTCAAAATCGCTGCAAACTCTTTTAAATAATCATGAATGACAAATTTTCCAAGTGAATCTAGAAGAAGGTTTTTCAAAGACCTAGGTTATGTAAGTATTGGTTTTACGTTGTTCAGCAGTTGTTTGGGTGAAGAAGACCAGATAATGGCGGAAAGAGTTCCATACAATGATACCCTTCCGGGTAGTATGAGAAGGGAAAACCATGTGAATGCTTGGTTACAGGTACTGGAGGATGGCAATATTCGTGTATTATCGGGAAAGGTAGAATTAGGACAGGGTATTCGAATAGCCATCCGTCAGGTGGCGGCAGAAGAGCTGGATATGGATTTGGATAAGGTTGAAATCCACCTAGCGGAGACCGGGGTTACCCCTAATGAAGGTTACACGGGCGCTAGTGCGTCGATTCAAAACAGCGCGATGTCCGTTCGCTATGCCGCTGCCACGGCTCGCATGGAACTACTGGAACTCGCAAGTAAAAAGCTTGACATCAAGGTAGATGAACTCTTACTGTATAATGGCCGTGTAAAGGTAAGGGGCAGCAATAAGTACCTTACATTCCCCGAAATTCTTGAAGGCGTTCAACTTGAAAGAGAAATAACTACCCCCATCCAACTTAAAAAGAAGACCGAATACCGTTATGTTGGAAAAGCTATCCCAAGACCGGATATTGAAAAAATGGTTCAGGCGGAAGCTACCTATATTCAGGACTTACGTTTCCCAGATATGGTGCATGCTAGGGTAGTTCGGCCCACTGGATATGAATCCAAACTAGTACAAATTAATGCGTCAGGATTAAAAGCGGAGGTATCCGGGGTGCTTAAAATAGTGGTCCTAGGTAGTTTTGTAGGGGTCATTGCCCAAAGGGAATATCAAGCCATAAAGGCCGAAAAGCACCTTAAAAAGCATACCCAGTGGACAACCGTTGCGCCTTTTCCCGAAACAGAAAATTTGTTTACCCGTATTAAAAAGATTGCCAATAAGCCAGAGACGATTAGGAACGAAGGTGATTTTGAAACGGAAACAATACATACGCAAATAATTAAATCTACCTATACCAAACCTTACCTTATGCATGGTTCTATGGGGCCGGCTTGTGCCATAGCAATGTTCAATGGGGAGGTATTACAGGTATGGTCTCATAGTCAGGGCATATATCCTTTGAGAGATGCATTAGCATCAATGCTAGAAATGGATCTTGACAAGATCCATATAATTAGTGTTCCCGGGGCCGGATGTTATGGCCATAGCACAGCGGATGATGCTGCGACCGATGCAGCACTTTTGGCAATAGAGTATCCAAAAAGACATGTGAGAGTACAATGGTCCAGACATGATGAACAATCTTGGGATCCTTATGGCCCGGCAATGATTATTGATTTAGCGGCAAGTCTGGACAGGAATGGAAGAATAAATTCATGGAAATCAGAGGTATGGACAGACTCGCACAGTACACGGCCCAATAGTGACGCGGGGACTATATTGGCTGCCCGGTATTTAGAAAAACCTTTTCAAATGAAATCTCGAGGATTTTTAGCCGGGGGTCATAGAAACGCGGATCCATATTACCGCATTCCGCACTTAATGCTGAAGGCACATTATTATGATGGCCCGTTAAGAGTTTCCTCTTTGCGTAGTTTAGGATCCTTTGCGAATATTTTTGCTGTGGAGTCATTTATGGATGAATTGGCGGAGAAAGCAGGAAAAGATCCCTTGGAATTTCGTTTGGAACATTTGGATGACGATAGGGGCATTGCAGTTATTAAAAAAGTAATGGAATTGACCGCTTCGTTAAAAAGTAAAGATGGTGAGGGAATTGGCTTTGCCTTTATGAGATACAAAAACACAGATGCCTATGCCGCAGTTGCTGCTCATGTGTCTGTGGATAAGGAAAATGGTAAAGTTCGGGTTTTGAAACTATGGGCAGCTGTTGATGTGGGGGAAGTAATCAATTTGGATGGTATCATCAATCAAACCGAAGGCGGCATGATCCAAGCGGCTAGCTGGACATTAAAAGAGCAGGTGACTTTCAACCCCCATGAAGTGACCAGTACAGATTGGATAACATATCCTATTTTACGTCATTCAGAAATTCCGGAGGTAGAAGTGGCTATAATTGACCGCCCAAACGAGCCTGTATCAGGTGCTGGGGAAGTTCCTATGCCCCCAACTAGTGCTGCAATTGCGAATGCAGTTTATAGGGCATGCGGCACTCGAGTGTATGATTTGCCAATACGAATACATAAAAAATAGCAACATCAATACAACTGGGAAAGATTGCCATAATAAAAAGTTGCCCTAGATTTGAGATGCCATTTAATTTCTCGGTAAAATACACTCTTTTTAGGGTATTGGAATAGGTGTATTTTTTAGTCAACAGTTTAAATACATTACACAACATATATTCTGGTCATTGTAGGAATAATCATAGTTTTATAGCAACGAAAAGAATGCTATTTACCAATGAAAGCATATATAACCTTAATTACAATTTTTATCTTTGGGTCAGCAGTTTTATACGCCCAACAAGCCGGGGATTATAGGTCGATAGCTTCTGGAAACTGGACAAGTGTTGGTATTTGGGAGACCTATAATGGCACCACTTGGGGTGCGGCAACATCGTATCCTGGCCAGCTTACTGGCACTAATGACGTCTTTATTATTGGCGGTAATTCAGTCTCTATTTCTTCCACTATTTTAAATACCATAAATTCTATACTTATAGGCGACGGTACGGCGGCCTTGGATAATTTTTATGTAAGTGGAACATCAAGCCTTAATACACAACTTGTTACTATTGCAAATGGGGGCATGCAGAATGGATTTCCAATGTAAGTTTATCGCTTCCGGCAGGAGCTTCATTCCAGATTAATCCTGGGGGAGAACTTGCAACGGATAGACCGTGTAGTGCTTCAAAAAGATTGATTATAGGGGCCACTGTTTATTCTACCTGTAACGGGGGTGCAGGAGCTCAATATGATTTCACGGATTTAAATGAATCCGGGGGTTCTTTGTCGGTTTCGCCCACCTCAGATAGTCCAATTTGCGAAGGTGAAATCTTGAATTTGTATGCAAATCCATCCGGGACGGGTGCTACAGGCGCATCTTTTCTATGGACCGGGCCTAACGGATTTACCGCTACAACTTCTGATGCAACCGTTTCGGGTCTTGCTCAAGGGGATTATACCTATACGGTAACGATTACGGACTCCGCAGGAAATACAAATACTAAATCCGTAACGGCAATAGTTTTGGCTACACCGCAAATAACAAGTACAACTCCAGGTTCAAGAAATGGTTCTGGTACCGTTCTTTTAAACGCTATGGCCTCTTCAGGTGTACTCAATTGGTTTTCAAATGCTTCGGGAGGATCTAGCTTGGGCACAGGATTTACCTTTATGACACCCAGCATAAGTGCAACCACCACTTTTTATGTAGAAGCATCGGAAAATGGTTGTGTATCTGCTAGAGTTCCTGTCATGGCAACAATCAATGGTGTTACCGATGTCATAATTAATCCTAGAATAACCTATCGCGTTAAAATAAACTAGTAACGTAGGTATGCTTAGTAAGGCATAGCTATTCGTTTACTTTAGGGTCTTGTTTATTCTTACACGGAACACTTTAGAAAATTTTCAGGACTTAATTGAGATCAGCGGTATGGGTATCATCAATACTACTGATATCTATGGAAACCCCTGTGCCATAACGCTTGGTTAAATAGGTGAATTTTTCGCCCCATTTTATTTCTTGGGCTTTATAGGAAGACCGTGAATACACGGTTTGGGAAAAGGATTCGTCAAATGCCTTTATCATCACAATAAATTCTGCGTCTTTTATCAATACTTCTGAGGCAGAAAGTCCGTATAACGGACTTGATGGTGTTATAGGATGAACTATGGTCCACATGGTAGGAAAAAACACCACTTTGGTGCGCTCCAATTCCAACAAATGAAAATCCCTGAGGTCTGTAGTATCCCGTTTTAAAGAAAGGGTGACGGAAACTTCAACTTCCAATAACTGGTTGTTTTTAGGATTGACTACACGGAACATGAAACCATTTATTTCCTGATACGGCGCTATTACGGCATGGGTACTATATTTTATAGTGGCATAGGGTTTTGAAAACCTACCATACATTAAACCCGTAGCCAAAGCAAATAATAAAAGGCCTAATAGGGATTCAGTGGCTGCCACCATATTGGCTGCCAAATTCAATGGTGCAACTTGGCCGTATCCTAAGGTGGTGATGGTTTGTGCGCTAAAGAAAAAAGCTTCTGTAAATTGGTCAAGTGGAGTTGTTCCATGGATTCCGGTTAGATGCTCCATGCCAATAATCAAATATAGACTCGCGAATACAATATTGATGGTAAAATAGCCTAGAGCAAGGACGGTCAAAAATTTCAACCAAGACATAGAGACCAAGGAATGAAAGATATTAAGTTGTTCCAGAAAGGATACATTTTGTTTCCGTACATTAAAGGTGCCATCCTTATTTAGTGCGCGGTAACCTTCGGCTACCGTTTTAGTATCCAATCCTAAATCATTGTG
>TARA_R110000744_G_scaffold38435_2_pt1 | contig 12546 bp, 6 predicted proteins | sample TARA_R110000744 | Tara Oceans TARA_R110000744 (sample SAMEA4398083) | marine metagenome | biome: Polar Biome; feature: [DCM] deep chlorophyll maximum layer (ENVO:01000326); material: water (ENVO:00002006), including particulate matter (ENVO:01000060) such as... | depth 36 m | reverse complement strand
GATTCTGCGATGCTGACTCCACGCTGGAGGTTTGTTGATGGGCAGTGGGTCCGGGAGAGCGTCCCGATTGCTGCTCGACGCACAATTACCAAGCATGCTCATGAAATGACGCCTTCGGACTCGCGGGGGCAGCTCTTTACGCAGCGGGTGGTCCGTATTCCTGTTGGGCCGCTGGTTGCTGGAGATGCTCGGTACAATATTGTGCTTCGTCCGGGCGATATCATCAGCGTACCCCCTTCACCGATCGGGAATGTCTATATCGATGGGCAGGTCAACGGCCCTGGCGTGTACAACCTCCCTACAGCCGGGCGATTGACGCTCACACGGGCGATTACCAGTGCTGGTGGGCTCAATGGGGTGGCGATTCCGGAGCGGGTTGACCTGACCCGGATCGTTGGAGTCAACGAGCAAGCGACGATTATGCTGAATCTGCGGGCGATCCAAGAGGGGACGCAGCCCGATGTGTACATCAAGCCTGACGACCGGATCAATGTTGGTACCAACTTCTGGGCGACCCCGCTTGCGGTGCTTCGGTCTGGATTCCGGACAAACTACGGGTTTGGTTTCTTGCTTGACCGCAACTTTGGTAATGATGTGTTTGGTGCCCCGCCGGTCAACCGAAACTTCTGATTCCGCGCAATCTCTGCGAACTTTGGATAGGACAAGCCGTACACGGTGGTGTATGGATGGTGTTTGTGTATCAATTCTTGCGTAGATCTTCTTCGCGCAGGATTGTGCGCCAATCATCCAGAACCGACCAACCTTATCAAAGAGTCCACTGTTATTGGCCGATCAGCAGGCTAGCCATTTATGACCACACCGAGTACTCCATCCCAAGCGATCAGCCCTACTCAATCGGATACCGATGATGGTCTTGTCTGTGGGATGTTTACACGCCAAGGGTTAATGCTCACGGCGTTGCTCGGGGTTCTGTTTCTGTGGCTGTTTCATCAATGGTTTTTGTTCCAGTTCAAGGTGAGCTGGGAGAACAAAGAGGACTGGGGACACGCGCTGGTGATCCCGTTCATTTCTGGATATTTCCTTTGGCAGTCTCGTAAACAGATCGCAGAAACCAGGGTGAGCGTGTTCTGGCCTGCGATTGTGCCGTTCTTGGTTGGGATTCACGCGTACACATACAACCTGTTTTTCATCAGCAATCCGATGCTCCAAGGGTTCTCGATGGTGTTGTCTTTGGGCTCGCTGGTGCTGCTGTGCACGGGTCCTGCGATGCTGCGGTATGCGTTCTTGCCGATCCTTTATTTGCTTTTGATGGTGACGATCGCGGATGCGATTATGTTGCAGGTAACTTTCAAGCTTCAACTGCTCGCGTCGCAGGGTTCGTGGTTGATGCTGAGCCTGATCGGGGAGCCGTTCAGTTGGTTCTCGGTGGACTTGGTTGGGAACCGGATTGACATCTTGACCAACGCGGGCGTGATGCACCCGCTCAATGTTGCTGAAGCGTGCTCGGGGATGCGGATGGTGGTCGCGTTCTATGCGCTTGCTGGTGCTGTAGCGCTGCTGGGTTGCAGTCAATGGTGGCAGCGGATCGCATTGATTCTGCTCGCTGGTCCCGTCGCGATCCTGATGAACATGGTCCGCGTGACGGTGCTCGGGTTGCTGACGCTGGTGGATCCGAATCTCGCATCGGGAGATGCGCACACGATCATCGGGACTGTCTTGCTGGTCCCATCGCTTGGCTTGTTTATGGGGGTTGTCTGGATGCTCAATCGGATCATCGGGACCGGGAAGGAACAATCGGCATGACACAACAGAGTACAAAACGCGGGAGTGTGCTTGTGTGCGGATTGGCCGCGGGCGTGATGGTTGCGGCGTCGGTGGGGATCAGCGCGTACATCAAGTTTGCGGATCTGCACATGCAGAAGATCCCGATCTATCCGGAAGGGAATCGGCAGGTCTCCGCGATCCCAACGGAGACCGAGCGTTGGGTGCGGATCGGGTCTGACCGGATCTCGTCAAGCGAGGTCGTTGAGACTCTGGGCACCGAGAACTATGTCTCGCGTGATTACATTCTCAAAGAAACGCAAGGCACCAAAGAGCAGGTCGCTGTCGAGGTCCACGCGGCGTATTACACCGGGATGATCGATACGGTCCCTCATGTGCCCGAGCGGTGCTTTGTGGGTGGTGGTCTCCAGCAGAGCGCCTCGTCACGGAACTATGTGCTTGATCTGGATACCAGTTCGTGGAGAGTTGACACTTCGGTTCCCGCTGAACTGGCGGGGCTTGCGGGCGAGTTGTACACCACACGACTGAGCAACAACCGTCTGTGGACCGACTCTCCTGGATCTCGGGTTCGGCTGCCGCGCGATGTGACGCCTGAAACGAAGATCACGATGCGGTGCTCGGAGTTTGTGCTCGGCGAAGCAAACAATATATATGCGGGGTACTTCTTTATCGCCAACGGCGGGACGAAGGCCAACGCCAACGAGGTGCGGACGCTCGCGTTCAACTTGTCGGACGATTATGCGTACTACTTGAAAGTTCAGGTAAACAGCACCTCCGCGAAATCGATGGATGACTTTGTGGAAATCTCTGGATCGATTATTGGTGATTTGATCGGTGAACTGATGCGGTGTACACCGGATTGGGTAAAGGTTCAGCAGGGGATATATCCTCCTGCTGATGTACAGTAATGAACTGCACACACGCGGGTGTTCCGGGTGTGTGTAAAGACAATCGAGCCGCATTGCCTGGACAAAGCGGATGAATAGCGGGACCTGTGTCGATGCGACGCGGGAACCCAAGATAGAGGATACTGAGTATGGCATCTCGCGTGAATACCAAGTTCGTCGTTATTCTCATCGTCGCGGTCATCGCGATGCTCGGGATGCTTTATGCGGCGTACTCCGTCGTGTACAAGACCGCTGCGGATGTCGCTGCCAAGGGCGACCAAGCGTTGGCGGCGGGGAATGTTGCCCAGGCTCGGATGCTGTATGCGAAAGCGGTCAATAAAGATCCGACGATCGTCGAGAATCTTGACAAGTGGATCGGAACCCTTGAGCAATGGACTCCGGACACGGAGACCGCGTATTACGATGCGTTCCGAAGCGACTACATGGGCGCGATCCACCAAGCGGCGGTCGTCCAGCGGACCAATGTGGAGGCGTACCATCGCGAACTGGGCCTGCAGTTGGAACTCCTCAGGCAACAGTACACCCGACCACAAGCCGAGCGTTTGATTACGCGCACCACCGAGGTGCTTGGGAACTTTGATGGTGTCCCGGGTGTTGATCCGATGTGGCCAACCCTGCGTCGATACCGCGGCATCGCTTGGCAACAGATCTCTGATCGAGATGGTGTGATTGACGAATCGCAGTTCGAGACGATTCTGGCAGATCTGGACGCAGCGCTGCTTGCTGATCCCTCCGATGAGTTCACACGCACCGCACGGATGCGTTGGATGATTTTCGAAGCATTGCAGAAAGTAACCGAGAACGATATCACGGCTGCGGTCAACGCTCGCAAGGAAGCGATCAAGATCGGCGAGGCGCACTTGGAGCAGTTCCCGGATTCGTCTTTGGTCTTGGTCTCGATCCTTTCGATCGAGGTTGAGCTTGCTGGTGCGGATGCGTTTGCTGCTGAATCCGAATCAAAGTCGCAGCGTACCCAGGCCATTCTGACTTCGTGGGAAGGGCTGATCAGCAAGCTTGATACGCTTTTCGAGCAGTTGATGGATATCCCGGCCTCTAAGCTCAACCTGAATGTGCTCAACCGCTTTGTTGCCATCGAGATCCGTGTGGATCCGGCGAGCAAGCTCAGCCGGGCTTCGCAGCTCATGGAGAAGCTCCACAATGAAGCCCCCGATTCGCTGAATGTGCTTGTTGCGACCGGGAGTCTGTATGCGATCCGCGGTGACAGGGACAAGGCATTGGAAGTTTATACCCAGATCGCCAACCGCCCGATCCCGCCTCTTTCGACCGACGGCGTGCTTCTCTTCAATGCAAAGCGCGAGTCGCTTTTGTCGATAACCTCCATGAAGCTTGATATGTATGCGAGGATCAAGGCTTCGGAAGACAAAGATCAGGCCCAGCTCGACGGGCTGCTCGCTGATGCACTCGCGGCACGCGCCGAGTTTGCTTCAACCGTTTCAGAAGACAACACCAACCTGATGTACATCGATGGCCGGATTGCTCTGATAAAGGAGCAGTTCGAGGAATCGCTGCGTCTTCTAAAGTCTTACAACAGCCAGACCGAGAACCAGAACGCGGACGGGTTGTGGTTCCAAGCGATTGCCGCTCGTGAGATCAACCAGTTGGGCACCGCACGGGAAGCGTTGCTGAATCTCATCGAGATCAAGCAACACGATGTGCGTGCGTTGACGCTTCTTGCAAACATCGAGATGAATCTGAAGGATTTGCAATCTGCGAAAATTCACTACGAGATGATCGAGGATACAGATCCCGGGAACGCTCTTGCTGCCGAGGGTCTCTCGAAGATCAACGCGTATAACAACCCGAGCAATGTTGAGGATCCGATTGTTTCGTTGATCCTGACGGCGCGGCAGCTGCGTAGAGGCAAGGACGGAAACCCCGGCGATCTTTCTGCAGCGATCCGAGCAATGAACAGCCGCATCGCGAGTCCGGAGATCAACTTCCATCCAGATGTGACACGCGAGTTGATCTCTTACTTGATGGACAGTGGTGATCTGGATCAATCGCGCGTACTTGTCGCTAAATCCATGGAACTCCATCCTGAGGACAAGACCCTGCAGCTCATGAAGACGGCGCTCGAGAACGACAATGAGGTTGATATCCTCGTTGCGATGGTTCGGAGTTCGGTCACTGACCCGATTGAACAACTGGTCTCCATCGCGGGGATCGCGCTCTCTCGGGATCGCAATGATGTGCTGGATGAGGCGATCGCACAGCTCAAGGTACAGGCGCCGAATGACCCTCGGACGATCGACCTTGCGTTTGTGCGTGCTCTGGCAAAGGACGATATTGCCGAGGCGCAGCAGCTGGCTCAGAAAGCATCCGAGATCGACGCTGACCGCGTCAAGGGGCTGAGCTACAGGGCCCGGATTGCGTCGTACCAGCAGGACCATGTCCGCGCGGTGCAACTGCTTGAACAAGCGGTATCGAGTGGTGTTGCGGACGCTTCGGTCTACCGCATGATGGGTACCGAGCAACGCATCATCGGCGAAGGTGATGGCGCAGTTGCCTCCTTTGAACAAGCACTCAGCATCCGTCCAGATGACCAGGCGACGATTGAAGAATACCTGACCACGCTTGTCATGCTGCGCCGTTACCCCGACGCGATTGATGTTGCACGGCGTTTCCAGAATATTGCCTCGGATAACCCACGCTTCATGTCGCTTTGGCTTTCGCTGGAAGCCTCATACGGCGGCGATCAGGGGCAAGAGTTTGCGATCCGTCAGCGCGAGAAGTTCTTCGAGCTTGATCCAAAGGATTCCGCCAACAACTACTCGCTTGCAATGCTGTATATCCAGACTGATCGTTGGGAAGAAGCCCGCAAGCTGATTGATGCCCTGAAGGCGTCGGAGGATTCACTCCGTCTGGCGATACTCGAGGCGCAGTGGTTTGCCGATCAAGGTCGGGTGGGGAACCTGAATGGTTTGGCTTCGGCACGCAAAGTGTTCCTCGATTACATCGAGCGCCATCCCGACATTGACGATGCACAACCCTATATCGGGCTCGCACGGTTTATGCTTGATCGTGGTCGTCCTGACCTTGCGGTTCAAGCGGCGAACGATGCTGTGGATCATCAAGATCCTGCCACGCTCGAGGGCACCAAGCTGCTTGGCGATCTCTATATGTTGATCAACAACTTCAGCGGTGCAGCGGAATCCTTCCGCAAGATTGTTGAAGCGGGCGTTGACGAGAATGACAACTACCGTACGCGTCTGATCGATATGCTGATCCGGACGCGTCAGTTTGAGCAGGCGCGCGTGCAGTTTGATCTTTTGACAGCCGAGAACGCGAGCACACGCATCGCGATGCTCCAGAATGCGGAGATCGAAGAGGGTCTTGGAAATAAGACCAAGGCATCTGAGCTGCTGGACCTCGCGGTTGCAAGCTACTCGAATGATCCACTCGTGTACATTAAGCGTGCGGAGTTCCTCTCGGGATCCGAAGACACGCTGACTGATATGCTTGCCGACATTGATGTGGCGCTGCAGATCAATCCCAACGACTGGCGTGCGTACCGTGTGCGTGCGGCGGGCTACTTTGATGTTGACCAGCGTGAGGAGGCCTTGCGTGATCTTCAGCGTGCGGTTCGTTTGAACCCTTCGCTCGACCAGGCGCTCTTCGGGATTATCAACGAGATGATGATCGATGGACGCAACGCCGAGGCGTACGATTTCGCCCTTGAAATTGCGGAGCAACGGAGCCGAGACGCGACCCTGATCAACTCGCTTGGAGAACTCTTCTCGACACGGGGTGACTGGGAACGCGCGACCTTGTTCTACAAGCTTGCGTGGGAAAGCCAGCGTTCACCCAATGCGGGTTCAACGCTGATTGATGCGATTGTCCGCACACGGAACCCGGACACCAATCTTGCCAACGCGGTTATCAATGACCTGGCACAGATCGCGGGCGACATCAACAAGAATCCCGGTTTGCTGGCGGCTCAGGCGCTCGTGCTCCAAGCACGCGGCAGAGACGAGCTGGCACTCCAGCAGCTGACCAAAGCGTTTGATCTCTCGATCAATGAGGACGCGTTGCTGATCCAGTGGTCGGGGAACATCTCCCGCTACTTTGAGGGCCAGTCGATGCAGGATCAGGTCGACTATATCGAGACCATCAAGCGTCGCAATCCGAACCGCGAGGTTCTCAACTGGCTCGATCTGTTCGTTGCTCAGCGACTCATCAGCATTGGTGCACAGGTTGACACCGCCTATGCGATCTTCCAGCGTCTGATGAACGCGAACGAACAACCCGAGATCCAGAGGATCACATTCCAGACCTACGGCACAACCCTGTATACGAGTAATCAGTTTGACAAGGCTGTGGAGATTTGGTCGAGAGGGGTTGAGCTCTTTCCACAAGACTGGGAGATGAGCAATAACCTTGCGTATGTGCTTTCGGCTGAGATGGACCAGCATGAGCGGGCGCTTAAACTCGCTCAGAACGCGATCGCAGCGAGTCCGAATCGTTCGGAGCCGTATGACACGATCGGGAATGTGTACACCGCGTTGGGTCAGTATGACCAGGCGGCAAAGATGCTCAATGAGGGCATGAAGTATGCATTAACGGTCCGTGCCCGCGTGACGCTGGTGCTTGCCCAGATTCATCTGGACCTGGCGCAGGGTCGGGTTCCTGATGCCCGATCAAAGATGCTCGACATCCGCTCGCTCATGCGATCGATGCCAACGCGTAATCTTGGTTTAGAGAAGCAGGTTGATGAAGTTGAAGTGAAGATCGACTCAGCCGGATAACAAATCGGGCCGATAAAGACAAGAAGTACACAATAGAATCCATATTGGTCCACAGACCGATGTTGACCAAATGACGGAGCCGTGCGATGACACCCAATACGCCTACACCACCCAAGCCCAGCCACCCTGGCCGTCCACCACAGCAGCACGCGAGCCCCGCTGCGGCTGTCGCGATCGATCCGATGAAGCTGTTGCACAAGTACAAGTTTGTGCTGATCGCTTCGATATTCATCGGCATCGTGATCGGGACTGCGGCCCACTTCTTGTTTGCACGGTATGCACCCAAGTACACGGCCCACATCACCTTTGCGTGTTCCCCGGCGGAAGAAGCCGTTGAAATCATTAGTGTCCAGACGGTGAATGAGACCGAGATGGAACGGTTCATGGGGACGCAGGTCGTCAGCATGAGATCACAGAAGACACTCAGCAAGGTGATCACCGACCCACGGCTACAGCAGCTGGCTCCTTCTTGGAGCAAGAACTATCTACGCAAAGGCAACATTGATATTGTCAATGCGTTCAAAGACTTTGAAGACATGGTCAAAACGAGCGCGATTCCGAATACCTTCCTGATCCGACTCGCGGTCACAACGGGCGATCAGAATGACGCTGCGGGCTTGGTGACGATGGTCAAGGATGCGTACCTGAGTGATCTTGATCTGGCTTACAAGAGTGACATTGTTGCTCGTCGGCGCGCGATTCGCGACTCGCTGACGACTTCCAACACCGAACTCAAAGCACTCTCAGAACGGAAGGCCCGAATCGTCCGCGAAGGCCGCATCGATTCGATCGAGTCAGATCAGTCCACCGCATCGGCCCAGCTTCGCCTCATCAACGCGGAGCTGCTCAATATCCAGCAATCACTCGAAGCGTTGACCGTCATCCGGGCGAATGATGACGCCCAGCTCCAACGAGACACCGGCATCGAGTACGACTCTTCGCTCCGAGCAGCGATCGACGAATCACCGATGATCATGTCCTTCAAGCAAGAGCTCAAGAGCCTCCAGACGGCTCTGGTCGCCTATCAAGAGGACGGGATCCAGCCGGGTCACCGTCAGTACCGCCAGATCGTCAATCAGATCAACGCGCACAGGCGGAAAATTGAAGACACCCGCGAGGAGCTCCTCCGCGATGCGTTCGAGGCGCGTGTCCAGAATACCATCACCACAATCCAACAGTTCCGTGCTCAAGAAGCGGAACTCTCCTCTCAAAAAGAAGACCTGGTCGAGAAGCTCACCGAGCTCACTCGTCTGAGTGAAGAAATTGCGGATATTGATCGCCAGATCGAGGCGACCATCAAGCTGATGGGCGAGCAAAATACCGCGCTTTCGGACCTGATGGCGGCGTCTTCGCTCTCCAGTTCTCAGCGTGTGACTGTTGTTGAATCGGCAACCGTCCCCGACCTTCCGACCTTCCCGGTGATCTACATCATGATCCCGGCGGGTGTGTTCCTTGTGGTTGGTTTGACCGCGGGCATTATCGTGCTCAACGAGGTCCTCGACCAACGCATCAAGAGTGCATCCGACATCCGGATGATCCCTCGCACCCCATCGCTCGGGATTATCATGGATTCGAGCGAGGACCCATCGAACCCGACGCCCGTTTCGACTGCGTTTGCCGATGATCCTGGATCGGTGTTTGCTGAACACTTCAGGCAGCTCCGGACCGCGGTCGGTTCTGCGCTCAACAAGCATGGACACCAGACCCTGGTCGTTGTGGGCGCGATGCCCAAGTCTGGCGCAACCACCGTGATTACGAATCTGGCGCAGTCTTGTGTTGCCTCAGGCGTGAGCACGCTGATTATCGATGCGAACTTCCGTCGCCCCAGCATTCACAAAACACTCGATCTGGGTGAGGGGGACGGGTTGGGCGATGTCCTTGCGGGCACCAGCTCGCTGGAATCGAGCATCATCGAGATCGATCGTGGACCGAGCGTACTGCGTGTCGGGAGCAAGACGAACCGTCAGGTTGAGCGTCTGAGCAGCAAGGAAATGAAGCAGCTGCTCAAGGATTGCCGCGAGAAGTATGACCTTGTGTTGATTGATGTTGCTCCTGCGATTGTCGCGGGTGATGCAACGATTCTTGCCAACAGTGTTGATGCGTCGATGCTGGTCGTTCGCGCGATGAGCGAGAAGCGTGGTCAGGTGGCTCGTATGTCGCGTGAGCTTGGCGACTGCCGGGCCGACTTCATCGGCGTGCTCGTCAACGGGGTACGGAGTGCCGCGGGCGGATACATGCGCAAGAATATCAAGACCTCATTCAACTATCGAACCTCAGAGGAATCAGCGAAGGGCAAGCCCAAAGATTCCGCGGCATAAGCTCGCTTAGTGAGCTTGACCGCAGTCGGGAGAATGCCTTTGTCGTCTACATCTCCAGAACCATCAACCCCCCCAAAGCGGGTACTCATCACCGGCGGTGCGGGGTTTATCGGTTCGCACTTGGTGGACCAGTCGCTCAAAGCGGGGCATCAGGTTGTGGTCATCGACAACTGCTCGACCGGATCGGCATCGAACCTTGCCCATCACGGGGACCGGGTCCGGTTTATCCAGAACTCGCTGAGTGATGGGCTGGAGCAGATCGCGTCTGATGAGCCGTTTGATCTGATTTATCATCTGGCGGCGGCGGTCGGGGTTGACCTTGTTCTGAAAGATCCCATCGGGTCCATCCGGACGAACATCCAGCAGACCGATGCGATCCTCGAATACGCTCGCAACAATGGCGCCCCCCCCACTTTCATCGCGTCGTCCTCGGAGGTCTACGGCAAACCGGGCGTGAGTGTGTTTTCTGAAGAAGACGATTCGATCTATGGACCGACCTCGATCAGCAGGTGGTCGTACGCGCATGCCAAAGCGATTGATGAGTACCTTGCGCTCGCGTACACCGCGCAGCACGGATTGCCTGTGGTGGTCGCTCGGTTCTTCAACACGGTCGGGCCACGCCAGCTTGGGAGCTATGGGATGGTGCTCCCCCGGTTTGTGCAAGCCGCGCTCAGCAACCACCCTTTAAGGGTCTTTGGGGACGGGCAGCAGTCTCGTTGCTTCTGTGATGTACGCGATGTGGTCGCGGTCCTCCCGAGGCTCATGGCGTGCACCGATGCGTATGGGAAGGTCATGAACATCGGTTCGGACCGGTCGATCTCGATCCAAGAACTTGCCAAGCTTGTGATCGCGGTCACAGGATCTGAATCAACGATCGAGCATGTCGAGTATTCCGATGCGTATCCTGCGGGCTTTGAAGACCTTCGGCATCGCAAACCCGATCTGACACGGGTGCGATCCTATGTCAGCTTCGACTACAACTACACGCTCGAACAGACCATCGGCGACATGGCCGAGTTGCTCCGCGCGGATGCGGGAATTGAAAGTGGTGCCGTTTGATGTTGACTGGTTTGCTCAATGTGGCGTCCAACACCCTGGTTTCGGGTGCTGTGTCATTGCTTCAGTTCACACCGACGCTTCAGATCACACCAGCCACCGAATCGGTGGTCGCGCAGCCGGTTCTCAAGACACAGAATATTGGCATCCTGCAGGGATACATCGGCGTGTTTGTCGTTGCGTTTCTGGTGACGGTGTTGATCACGCCTGTCGTGCGCCGGCTTGCGATTTCCAACGGGATCGTGGATCGCCCGGACGATGTTCGCAAGCAGCACAAGATGCCGATCGCGTATCTTGGTGGGGTTGCGGTGTATGCGGGGATTTTGGCGGGGATTATTTATTCGTACTTTGCCGATTCGATTCCCGGCTTGATCGACTACCACATCGTCGGGGAGAAGAACCTCGTTGATGGTGTGTTTATGCCTCAGGTGCCGCCTTGGATTGCGCTTGGGATGACGATTATCGTCGTGGTCGGATTAATCGATGACATCAACGGGATTTCCGCGCGTGTCAAGCTCGGTGGTCAGATGATGGCCGCGGCGGCGTTGGCGATTGGTGATGTCGGTGTAAATGTTGCGGAAGGCGTGCTGCGTCCGACGCTTGGTCGCTTGCTTGACAATCCCCATTTGCTCTACCATATCCCGCTCCCGGTTGAAGTCCCTGGGCTTGGGACCACGATTGAGTTCGATTTCATCTACTGGGCGGGAACGGTTGTCATCGCGATCTTTGTGCTCGGCGCGACAAACGCATCGAACTTTATCGACGGGCTCGATGGATTGCTGACCGGGGTGACCTCGATCGCGATGATCGGGTTCTTGTTTATCGCCGCGGGGATGGCGATCGTGGATACCGGGAGCTTTGATGGGCCTCGGATCATCGTTGGACTTGCGATCCTCGGTGCGTGTATGGGGTTCCTTCCACACAACTTCAACCCCGCTTCGATCTTTCTTGGGGATACGGGATCGTTGCTGCTTGGGTATTGTTCTGCGCTGATGATTTTGTCGCTCGGGGATACCGGGCAGACCAGCTTGGTGTTCGCGGGATTGATTATCTATTCGATCCCCATCATCGATACGCTGCTCGCGATTATCCGTCGGAAACTTGCGGGCAAGAAGATGTCCGATCCGGATGCGGACCACCTGCACCACATGCTCAAGCGCTCGCTCGGGGTCAAGGGCGCGGTGTTCGCGCTCTACGGCATCGGGATTGTCTTCTGTGTGCTTGGGGTGATGATCAGCAAGTTCCAGGCACGGTTTATCTACGCGTTGGTGCTGCTCGTCGCGTTCTACATCGGTGTGTACGCGATCAAGATCGCTCGTCGATCCGCGCTTGAGGGACACATCACCTCGTCGGACGAGAAAAAAGCCGCGAAAGCGGATTCGTAAGCGGTTCCATTCAAACAACACGGCGCACTGAATATTCGAGCACAACCCGCTTCGAACTGACTCGGATTGCACATTCGTTCCGTGCCCTGTTTTTATTGAGCGGATCAGACTACACTCTTGCATCCTGATTGAGAACCCCAGAATCATGATTCCATGCGAATTTTGATCCGATCACCAAGGAACGAGCGATTCCCATGAGCACTCAACGAACCCCGTTTGTCGGCGGCAACTGGAAGATGAACACCAACGCTGCGGAAGGATGCTCCCTGATCAGTTCGATCCAGAAGCAGATGCAGGGCAACGGGGTCGATGTCGCGGTGTTTCCGCCGTTCCCGTACCTGATGTCGATCGGGAACGCGATGCAGAATCT
>TARA_R110000744_G_scaffold110231_7_pt1 | contig 12566 bp, 17 predicted proteins | sample TARA_R110000744 | Tara Oceans TARA_R110000744 (sample SAMEA4398083) | marine metagenome | biome: Polar Biome; feature: [DCM] deep chlorophyll maximum layer (ENVO:01000326); material: water (ENVO:00002006), including particulate matter (ENVO:01000060) such as... | depth 36 m | reverse complement strand
ATATTCTGGGCATGTCAAGCCGTTTTATTTAAAGAGCGTCAAACCACTCAGACGGGTGGAGCCGATGCTCCTGAAAGCGGAACCCTTTTGCATGGGGTTCAGTCCGTAGGAGTAGACTCTAGTTTTTCAAGAACACCTTATACTGATTTTGGTCGTTTCCAGAAGGAGTATGGTAGCTATGGAAAACAGGTATTTACAATAACCATAGACAGAGTTATAGACGGAGCAACACTGACAGAAGGTCGTGGCAAACCCTTCTATTATCCGGCCGGAACAGATTCTCCCCTCCTATATGAGCAGTCCCATATACTGAAATCTACCAACATTGGTTCCGATGGTTTTTCTGGCTCCTTGAGAAACTACGATATCACATTGCTTTATGGTGCAGATTCTGTCCCAAATATGGGAGACGACCCTAATAACGTCGTGTCGCAGAGCACCTACCGTTGCTGTCTTCTATCAGAAATAAGTTACTCCATCTCCATTTCCGGACCAGTAACTGAAACTATTAGTTTTACTACTGGAGTAGTAACACACAACGACAATACCACTCTTGCTGACTACACTGCACTTAATGATTATCCAGAGGGCGAGGGAGTGGACACCATACAGGTCATACAGGGGAAACATATAGATACAGTCAATTCTGTTTTTCCTCTTGAGGTTGAGAGAATGTTTAATATGGGTCAAACCAAAAATGGTGTTCCCATCTTAGGGTTGCAGAGCATTGAGCTCACAGCATCCTTAGACTATTCTGACCTATTTGACTACGGGGAATTTGGAGGAACGCGTGGAACGACTGACGCTACAAACTACTCCAAGCAGAACACAATGAAGCAAGTAGCACTTCCTGTTCCCGTCACGGCCTCCTTTACGGGTGTCGTCAGAGACCAGTATTATGGTGACACGGCATACCAGTTTAGGCTAAATGACCAGACGCTTGATAGCACGATTACCCCCGATCCGAATAGCTTGAATATGTATAAATGGGAGCGTGAAATAGCCATACTTTCAAAAACAAACGACGTTTCCGGAACCCCGTTGTATATGCAGTGGCTACTAGGGAAAAAGAATTACCTAACAGACATTAGCTATACGGGGGGAGACACGGGAGGGGGAAACGTGGAGGCGACTCTTTCGTATCAAAACGAACATAGCGATTTTATACCATATAAATCGGGCACACTATTTGTGAATCCCACGCCCCTTGAAATCTACTAAGGTAACTATGACAAAAAAGAGAAGAACACAAAGACAACCCGCTCGATCTATCCGTAAAAAACTAAAGCCAAAAACAGACAATCAAGCCGAGTATATAAGGGGAATGCTTGAGTCGGATATTACGTTCTGCTCCGGACCCGCCGGAACTGGAAAAACAGCGGTTGCTGTCGGAGTGGGATGTGAATATATTCTAGAAAATAAGATATCAAAGATAGTTATCACAAGACCCGTTGTTGAGTCTGGAAGAGGATTAGGCTTTTTACCCGGAACGCTGACAGAAAAAGTTCAGCCATATCTAGTACCAATAATGGAAGAGATGAAACTATATTTAGGACTAACAACATATAAAACTATGAGAGAGAACAACATGATAGAAGTGTGTCCTCTTGAGTATATGCGTGGAAGAAATTTTCATGACACATTCATGATACTAGACGAAGCACAAAACGCTACATTTGAGCAAATTAAAATGTTTTTAACTAGAATCGGAATAGGGTCTAAGGCTATTATCAATGGAGACTTGGACCAAACAGATCTACGAGGAGGCGAGTACGGTGGCCTCCATACCTGTATGTCCAAGCTAGACGATTTGGCCGGAGTTTCTATTTGTGAATTAGATGATTCCGATATAGTTAGAAATGGTATCATATCAAGTATTTTGAAAAGACTTAAATAAAAAAGTGCATTCTTCGTAAAGATTGCCTATAATAAAGAAATTGACCGAAAGGAAAAATATGCCCCTTTATGACTTTGAATGCGAACCGTGTGCCTACTACACGGAGATTCGCCAGAAGATGAATGACCCCTCGCTACTAAAGTGTCCCATTTGCGAACAGGAAACTCTTCAAAAGGTTTTCATCAACGCTCCTCATACTTTTGTAAGGGGAGAAGCCAAGACTATTGGGCAGCTAGCAGAGCACAATTATAAAAATATGGGATTTTATGAAAAGCAAGATAGAAAAATAAAAGACCAGCTAGAAAATAGCGAAGTAAAAAATAAACGAGAAAGACACCAAAAAATTATTTCAATGACTCCGGAACAACAGACGAAGTGGATTCGAGAGGGTGACTGATGAGCAACAAAACCCCAGAAGAGGGAAATATCAACTTTGATCAGATGGAAAACTCAACGCCCAATCTTCCCTTTGGTCCAAAAATAGTTGGCCAGAACCACGATTGTGACGAGATGCCTAGAAGCACGAAGCCTCACATAGCGATTGTTACAATGAAGATAGACATCAGAGCGGTGAACCCTGACGGAACAATGGATCTCCATGTAATGGGGGAGAGGGCACTTAAAAAATACAGAATCTCAACAAAGGCACAGTTCGTAGTCAAGGGGACATCAGAAGCGGAATGTGTAAAAAAAATTAAAAACAGCTTGGGGAGAATTCACAATGACTAGAGGAGAAAACGAAGACGTTTCTGGTTTAAGTTTACCAGACCCGCTAAAGATCAGTGTTATTTTTTATAACAAAGCGGGCGAAGAAGCAGAAGAAGCTCAGGCGGTTGCCAAAGAAGTGTCAACATGTCTGAGTTACGAAAATTTTTCTATACAGCAATTCATCTTATATGGGCGTGGCGAAATATTGGATCCGCACGGAGTTGATATTCGCTGCAACAGAAGTTTATATAAATACAAAAAGGTTGCCAAGGACGCCTTTGAGAGCTATATCAAATATCTAAAGTCCAAAAACGCAATGCATTTCACTAGAGCTAGACGACTTATTATGGAGTAAAAAATGAAAAAGGGACCACTTTCAAATAAAGAAAAAAAACACATAACCAAACACCGCTCGCGGGAAATCGGTGAAATCGCAACAGAAATGGATCGCTCAGAATCCATAGTGCAAAAATTTGTTGCCACCTTAGAAGAGCCAAAAGAAGGGGCTAGCAGTCTTTTTGCAAGAAATGAAGAATACGGGGTCACCGTTATGACGGAGTCGGCGTCCATGGCTTCTGACGCAAAGAGGGCTGACAATAAAGATAAAGAACCGCAGACACCAGCTAGGTATCATCAGTTCATTCATAAAATTAAAGATAAAAAATGATTTGTACATCTATAGATGGCTACATGAAAAAACTATGTCATGAAGAGCTAATGATAAGCTGGAAGATAACGCTTACTGACGGCACTCCCGTATATGGTGACTACGAAAGACCTGAACTTGATAACCCTTGGAATAGATTAAGAGACCACTGTTCCCTCAATGATGTTCTGCCCGCAAAGGTTGAGCTGTATATGTTTGGAACGCAGAGTCGTGTGTTTTTTGAAGACCCCGACGGTTTGGATGGAATCTCTATTTTGCGAGGCATTGGAAAAGAACAGACTATGGATGGTTCACATTCTCAGTCTTTTCAAACTTTAACCGTGTCATTGTTGAGGGGTTCGTGTGATTATATTGATGTAGGAAAGTACACTTGGCCGATAAATAGTTTTGAGCAAAGGGAGTCCGTTAGAGGGCTATCCTTGTTAAATTTGCAGAACATGATTTTTAAAAATGACTCAGAAAAACTCAGACATCCGAGCGTACAAAAGTATCTCGACATCGCAACCGTGTAACGCCGCACAATACATAGCAGAGCTTGTGTGTATACGTCGTAGCGAAAGAGAGAACAGCGGTAGCCTCGAATATAAATTTTGGAACAATTCTAAAAATGAACAGTACCAAACGCAGGTTAGGTCGGCGTCAAAACTAATTAAAAAGTATGGCGACAAGACGGTGCTTCATTATCTAAATAGTCGTGACGGAAGAAATGTTTATTCGTTAGGGTTTTTACACAAGTCTAAGAAGTTTGTATTATTGCTAGACTTTGTTGAAGAAGGGGTCAAAAAATCTAAAAAAATATTAGACGAAAAAGATAAGAAAAAGAAGACTATAATCGACCTTCCTAAAGGCGAGTATAAGTCGAGAAAACAGAAACCTAAAAATAGCTTAATGTCAAAACTGAGGAAACTAGATGGTAACAAAGATAAAGACTCCTGAGTATCTGAAAAAGATCGTCAAGGATTACGGAGAAATAATTCGCAGCGGCACCGCAGTTCTAGAAGAGAAAAAGAACTACAAGACTATATCGGTTAGTCCTGCGATAGACATAGCACTGGGAGGTGGTATCAGAGAGGGTAGCTGGCTAACATTGACAGGCGACCCTAAATCCGGAAAAACTACCACAGCCATGCAGATCGCTGCAAACTGCCAAAAAGAAGGTAGACCTATTATCTATCTGGACGCAGAAGGTAGATTAAAAGACATGAACTTTGAGGTCAGGGATCTAGATCCCGCTAAAATGACTATCGTTGCACCTGAAGACAAGCCAATTCCGGCAGAAGATTTTCTTGATGTTGCTTATAAAATGATGAGTCATCCAGATAACTATGGGGCAGTTTTAATAATTGATTCTATATCCTCTCTCATGCCTAAGAAAGAGTTGGATGGTGACTTTAGTCCCACTAGAGCTGGGCTTCCAAAAATCTTGTCAATATTCACAAAGAAGATAGGACAACTTTTGCCGCGTCAGCACGGTTTGATTATTGCTATAACGCACTACATTGCTAATACAGGCGGCTTTGGCAAGGCGAAGATGTCTGATGGAGGCAATAAAATTCAGTATCAAGCTGATACAAGAATGGAAATAGCTGGGGGCGGAGAAAAGGTCTCGGCAGTATCTCCTTGGACAAATACTAACGGAGATAGAGTAGGTCAAGTTGTTAACTGGAGAATTGTTTGCTCCTCTATGGGTCCACCGGGAGGCCAAGTCCAAAGCTATATTAGATACGGGCACGGTATTGACAAAACACAAGAGATATTAATGCTTGCTTGTGATCTAGGGCTGATTGATAAGTCCGGTGCTTGGTTTGCCTGTTCGTTCATGGGAGAGTGTAAGGAGCTAGCTAAGGAGATTAAACCAGAACTCAACGTGGATGATGAAGAAGCTTTAATCAAGGCGTTTAAATTTCAGGGACAAGATAATCTATTCAAGTTTTTGTCAGTACAACCAAAACTGATTGCATTTCTTGAGTCTGCAATCAAGGAAATGTTATGAAAATAACAGGTTTAGACGGAAGAGAATACAACTGGAATCCGTCTGGCAAAGAGTCTTCTTCAACAAAAACATCAAATCTTCATAAAAAAGCGAAAAAATTACTTGACATTCTCCTTCCGTATGATAGAATATTGGAAGAGGTGTCGCTCGTCGGTACAAACAATGGTATTCGTCGAGGAACACTTCGTGCAGATTTTTTTATACCCAACCGAGACCTACTTGTCGAGGTTCATGGTGAGCAACATTTTAAATTTAATAAGTTCTTTTTTGGGAATAAGCTGGCCTTCTTTAAGGCACAGGCTAGAGACCGCGACAAAAAAGAATGGTGTAGAATAAACGACATTAAGATTGTAGAATTTAACTACGATGAATCAGAAGAGGACTGGAGAGATAAAATATGACAACATTTATTGATCACGATAAAGAGTTGATATTTATACACATCCCCAAAACGGCGGGCATATCCGTTACTGAGTGTTTGGTGGGATTAGAAAACGAGACCGTAGAATATGCGGCCGGTGGACACGCCACGACAATAGATGTACGTAGAAAAATTGGTGACGAAACCTACGAAAAATATTTTAGTTTTTCTGTCATAAGAGAGCCTTACGATTGGCTGGTGTCTTTGTTTGAGTATAGATATCAAGCGATCAGTACCATCTTGTCGACTATGGGCCAAAATCATTACCACCCCTTTGAATGTTTTATTGACAATTTTCACTCTAGTGAACGACTACAAGGTTACTGGATCTCCAGAAACGACGATATTGATGTGCACACGCTCGTACAATTTGAGACTCTTGATAGCGGTATCAATGCTATAAAGAAAACATTTGGCATTTCTAGCCCATTAAAAAGTCTCAATATCAGAAACAAAAACAACATTGAAAACCACTATGCAAACAAACAAATTACAGAAAAGGCGACAAAGCTTTTAGAGACAGACCTACGCCTCTATGCGGAGACATCAAGATGACTGGCGAAGAAAAACTGAATGAATTTTTACAAGCGGTAGACGATTGGATTGAGTGTAAAAATATTATACCGACCAGAGGTCCAATTAAAAAGTTGAAGAGCGAAGAGTATCGTGGCAACATCTCTAGGCTTTTAAACTTTACTGCCGATGAGCTTAAAATGTTGACAGGAGAAGAATGCTTGTGTTATGCTTACGAGCTACAGGCTTATAGTGAATATCTAGAGTCCGTTAAGGCAAAAGAAATTATTGTTTTAGAATGGGCAGATTCCAGTCTTTGGTATATAATATCTACAGTGATGAATCAATACGGAACACAGTACACCAAATGGCAGGAAAAATACTATTCAGCCATAAGAGAGAATCCGCTCGCCAGTGAAATACTAAAAGTAAAAAACCACGCGGAAGCCAGAGTGAAGATGTTGAGCGGCAAAGCGGACAGGATGCAAAACATGGCCCAGACACTTAACAGTTTATCTAGAAGGAGATAACATGACCGAGTTTGACGCTGAAAAAATTGTAGATGACCTCTCAGAGGAACAAAGACAGAAGCTCATAGAAAAGCTGACGAGGGAACCAGAGAAAAAAAAGGAAGAACCTTTTTCTGCCGTAAACCATAGTTCTCGCGTGGCAGGAAATGGTCCCATTACCACGGAGATCCAAAAGATAAAGCAGGAAGGGCGGGTAACGGGCGTTCCGGTAAACGAGATGCCTAGGTTTAACAGGTTTACAGACGACGGAGCAGAGCATAAGGACAACCAACACGAGACTCCTGATCGTGACCTAACAGAAAGAACTCGTGAACCTTTTAAATCAATCAAACAAATCTGCACTCGATGCAGCAAAACTATTGAAACGCATCCGCAGTTCCATAGAGAATTTTATATTTGTGACCCATGCCTAAAAAGATAACAAAAAAACTTGAAGATTTGGCGGCAGAAAGAGCCGTTTTGTCAGCTCTCTGCCAGTACGGTTTAGATGCCTATCTAGAAATAGACTTTATTAGTTCGCAGTCTTTTACAGACCCCACGAACCAATTGATATTCGATTGCATCTATTCCTCCATCACGGAAAATACGCAGGTAGAGTTGTCGTCAATCCTGTCTGCGGCCAACGATTTAGGCGTTTACGATCAGATAAATACTAAGGAAGAAATTGGGTTTATCCGGTCGCTATTTAACTTCCCTATTCATAAAGAAAATGTTGGAGTACACGCCGCTAAGATAGCCAAGCTAAAACTTGCTAGAGAACTCAAGAGAACCCTAAAGGCTTGTGAAAACGATCTTAGCTCCATCACTGGCGACGAAGACATCATGGATATCGTTGCTAAGATTGAGGAACCCTTACTTGAAGCTACAGGAGATATATATCAGTCGTCCAAAAAGAAAACAGAAGTTCTTGGTGACGGTGTGCAGGAGCATGTGCAGTATCTTTCAGAAAACGTTTCTGATTTTGCTGGCATTCCTAGTGGCTTCAGTAGATTTGATGAAGCTATTGGAGGAGGCTTGCGGAGGAAGTGTGTTGACCTTGTAGCAGCACGTCCAAAGGTGGGCAAGTCTATGTTTGGTGACGAAGTAGCTTTACACGTTGCGGGTGAATTGGATATCCCCGTGCTAATGTTAGATACGGAGATGTCTAAAGAAGATCATTACAACCGTATCTTGGCTAATTTGTCTGGAGTAGAGATCAATAGAATCGCAACTGGTAGATTTTCGGAAAAAGAGATAGAAAAAGAAAAGGTGTTTACTGCTGCCGAAAAACTAGAAAAAATTCCGTACCACTATATAAGTATTGCTGGAGAATCGTTTGAGAATATTCTGAGCCAAATGAGAAAATGGATATATCAACATGTTGGTTTTGACGAAAACGGTCAGACAAAAGATTGTCTAATAGTTTATGATTACCTGAAGCTCATGGGATCAGAGAGCATTAGTTCCGCAATGCAGGAATACCAAGTTCTAGGTTTTCAAATCACTAAACTGCATAACTTTATGGTCAAGTACGATGTGCCGTGTCTATCTTTTGTGCAGTTAAACCGAGACGGTATTACCAGAGAATCCACAGACGTTGTTTCTGGATCAGATAGGCTTATTTGGTTGTGTACTAGCTTCTCGATTTTTAAGATGAAGTCTGATGAAGAGGTGGCCACGGATGGTATTGACAACGGAAACAGAAAACTTGTGCCAATAGTAGCAAGGCATGGAGCCGGTTTGGATGATGGTGATTACGTGTGCATGAAGATGCATGGAAATTTTGGACGAATAGAAGAGGGCGAGACCAGAAACGAAATTCATGGAAACGAGAGAAACAAAAAAGAGGGATTTGAAACAGATGAAAATATTGACGAAGAATCAGATATCAGCAATCTGTAATGAAATGTTTCCCAAGCTGCCATCATTGATGGCTTACTTTGGAATAGATTACGTGGAATACCCCAACAGACTTGCTTTTCCGTGTCCTGTTCACGGTGGAGACAATCCAGAGGGTTGCTGTATATTCACTGATGGTATGACTCAAAAGGGAAATTGGTCTTGTTGGACACATCACTGCGAGGAAGAATTCGCCAACAATTTGTTTGGTTTTGTGCGAGGATGTTTGTCTCAAAACAGAAACAAAAGTATCTCGATGAATGAAGCCGCCTCCTTCTGTTCAAACTTTCTGGAAAAAGATATCGAAGAGCTGAATTTAGATGTGGATTATAAAAATAACTTTAAAGTTATCGACATCTTTAGCCGAAAAGTAGAAAGACTAGAGCCACTAATAACCAGAGATGAAGTTAGATTAAAAATAAAAATACCAGCAGAGTACTATATTGGCAGAGGATATATACCAGAAACCCTAGATTTGTTCGATGTTGGAGAATGTTCTGTAAAAAATCAACCAATGTCGGGAAGAGTGGTTGTCCCAATCTACGATGAAGGCTATAATTATATAGGATGTGTGGGCAGAGCCACAGATGAAAAGACGCAACCGAAGTGGCTGCATAGCAAAGGTTTTAAAAAGTCAGTACTGTACGGCCTACATCTAGCAAAAGACGAAATATTGAAAACACAGACAGCTATTTTGGTTGAGGGTCAGGGAGACGTTTGGCGAATGCATGAAGCAGGTTTTGAAAATACTGTTGGCATTTTTGGGTCTAGTATCAATGATGACCAACTTATATTACTTGAGTCTAGCGGTGCCCTTAATTTAATTATCCTCACCGATTCAGACGAGGCTGGTAATAAAGCGTTTTCGCAAATTGTAAAAAAGTGCGGACGAAGATTTAACTACTGTCGTCCTTCAATCTCTCAGAAAGATGTTGGAGACATGTCTATAGAACAAATTAAAGAAGAACTATATCCTCAATTAAAAGGAACGACGCATGCAGAGTAGAATTTTATCTTTTTCTGGAAACAAACAATCCGGAAAAAGCACATGTTCCAACTTTCTTCACGGTTATCAGCTAAAGTCTCAGGGGATTGTTGACAACTTCAGCATCCTAACAACGGGGGAACTGGTTGTTACTACAGACATCGTTGATGAAAAAGGGGAAGAAGAACGGGGAGAAGCTATTCTCGATACCACTAGAGTAGATTTAGAGTTTGCTGAGTGGGCTATGTATAGTCTCTGGCCATTTGTTAAGAAGTACTCTTTTTCTGCTCCCCTAAAAGAGATTTCACATGGTCTTTTTGGTCTTACTTATGATCAGTGTCACGGAACGGATGAACAAAAAAACACTCTTACAGGTATACGCTGGGGGGATTTGCCTACTCCAAACAAGAGATCCAAAAAGAAAAAAATGACAGCTAGGGAATTTCTACAATACTTTGGGACAGACGTGTGTCGAGCTATGTATGAAGATATCTGGGTAGACCGCTGTCTTACGGATATTGCGTTTGAACAACCTCTGCTCGCTATTATCGATGATTGTCGGTTTCCTAACGAAGCGACGGCAATAAAGAATGTTGGCGGAAAGGTTGTTCGTCTCACTCGGTCTCCACACAAAGACTCCCATAAAAGCGAATCAGCATTAGACGGCTGGGGAGGTTTTGACGCGGTTATTGATAATCAAGACATGAACATACAGGAGACGGCAGAAAGTCTCATAAACATTCTTGACGGATGGGGGTGGTTGGGAGAAGAAAAGACTGCCGAAGAAGCCAAGGCACAATGGGCCCCCAAGGTTCCCAGCCCCAAGATTCCAGAAGAAAAAAGTACAGGCGGTATCCATACTATCAAAAAGGTTAATAAATAATGATTGTAACTTATATCAGAAGCTCGTCTTATAATAACTACGACTATTGTCAGATGCAGTATTTTATCACATATGTTCTTGGTCACAGATCAGAGTCGGGAAAAAAAGCCCAACTAGGAACGATTGTACATAAGGTTATGGAGTGTCTAGCTAGTTGCAAAAAGAAGCTACAAGACAACCCAGACAAAAAAAGTCTATACATTAACGACGACGCCGTGGGAAAAGTCAATTTTACCCCAAAGAGCTTGTTTACTCAGGCGTTCGTTGGTCGCGTATTAGCTAAAAGTTATGAGCACTATACCTCAGACTGTGTGCATAAATATACCGGTGCCGATATGAAATTTTGCAGAGAAACAACAGACCTTGGATTGGTTTATAATGACGGCCAATTTGATCCTCGGAAAAGAGATATTGTTGATGCGGAACCTCAGTTCGACATCGTGATTGACGAACCTTGGGCTAAGTTTAAGTACAAAGGGGAAAATGGAGAAATGATGGAGGGTCAACTAGCCATCAAGGGAACCATCGACCTAGTGACAAAAGTTGCCGACGATACGATAGAAGTCATTGACTGGAAAACAGGCAGGAGACTGAACTGGGCAACAGGAGAACAAAAAACCTACGAAAAATTACTTGAGGATCCGCAGTTACTGCTGTATAATTACGCGATATCGAAACTTTATCCAGAGTATAAGCAGGCCATCGTAACCATCTTCTTCATCAAAGACGGCGGCCCCTTTAGTCTGTGTTTTGATCAGTCAGACCAAGAGAAGTTTCTAGAGATGCTGAAGAAACGATTCAAGCAGATACAAAGAAACGACTACCCAAGCCTATGTTCACGTAACAGGTCGAGCTTTAAGTGTACAAAGCTTTGTCATTTTTATAAAAACAAATGGCCCGGAACCAATGTCTCGATGTGTGAACATGTTGACGAGCACCTCAAGGCTCTTGGTCCCGATGAAACAATAGAAAAGTGTAAGGTGGAAGGTTTTGAAATCGGACATTACGAAGCACCGGGTTAAACAAAATTTTATTAAGAAAGACAAACTATGAAAAACTATATATTGGGATATTTAATTTCAGGAATCACTCTTGGCGGATCAGTCTTATTGGCTTATTCGGACAATTCTGCATGGCCTTGGTTTTTAGCTGTAGGATTTTTCCTGTTTTCTACTACAATAGGTGCGGAAATTAAAAAACATGATAGACGTTAAAATAACGGAACAAATGAAGCAGAGAGCTTGGAGCAAATCCCGAGAAATGGGGACGCTTAAGAACTCAATTACTAGCGGCGGTGGAAACATTGCGGGCTTTCTAGGGGAGCAGGTTGCAAACGAAGTGCTTAAAGGAGAAGTCACCAATACCTATAACTATGATATAGTAGGAAAAGGGGGTGTTCGATACGACGTTAAGACGAAGAGGTGCACCAGCCAACCCAAAGATTACTACGAGTGTTCCATCGCCGCTTTACAAATCAAGCAAGATTGTGACCATTACGTGTTTGTCAGAATAGAGAACATAAATGGAAAATGGGGAAGAGCGTGGGTTCTAGGCTCTTACGACAAAGAGTCCTATTTTAAAGACGCTAAATTTTTAAAAGAGGGACAAATAGACGGAGATAATAACTTCAGAGTCAGGGCAGATTGCTACAACATTGCTATAAAAGATTTAAAAAGAATATGATAAAAAGAACCCATAAAGAATATATCCGCAATCTACTAAAAGAAAATCCCCAGTGGAATGTATTAGATTTAGGTTGCGGAAGATTTGCTTGGGAAGAGGCACAAACCCTTTCTGATCTTGTAGACCATTCGGAACTGTATCCACAAAAGAGGTTTGTTAAGTGTGACGCCTCTGAGACTCCTTTTGAGGATAAGGAGTTTGATTTTGTAATTGCCAGTCACATCACAGAACACATCCGAAATCTTGACGTGTTTTTAAACGAACTATCAAGAATTTCAAAGCACGGATACATAGAGGTTCCGCTTCCTTTGTTCGATAATTTAACTTACGGAAACAGGGAAGAACATATTTGGTGGGTGGGTTTTGATGATGTCAAGCATGAAATAACCTTTATGCCCAAGGCACAAC
>TARA_R110000744_G_scaffold2334_1_pt1 | contig 12590 bp, 9 predicted proteins | sample TARA_R110000744 | Tara Oceans TARA_R110000744 (sample SAMEA4398083) | marine metagenome | biome: Polar Biome; feature: [DCM] deep chlorophyll maximum layer (ENVO:01000326); material: water (ENVO:00002006), including particulate matter (ENVO:01000060) such as... | depth 36 m | reverse complement strand
TAGTTATCCACTTATTCTGTGGATAACTATGTGAGTTAAAGTGTAAGTTTACGTAATATGAACAGTAGAATGCGGCTTACAGCAAGGTGGACTTTTATTGTGCATGTTTCAAATTTTCTTTAATAACAGCTTGTTAGTAGCGTATTGTCGTGTTTATGACCATACTCGTGTGTTTTTTGTGCAAGAGTGATATTTGTCACGTTTGTTGTGTATTTCTTTGAACAACCAGCGAATTAAATTATTTGTTAACCAAGCATAATTTCTGAGAATGACATTATTCTGCTTCGAAATAAAATATTTACGTAGCGAGTCCTAGCACTATCTTTTACAATGGTTAAAGCATTCGCTTTATCAGCTATTTTGAAACTATTAATGACCGAAATTAAAAGAAACCGCCAAATTAATCTACTCAAAGATCCAGTTGCTCCAACGTTGAAGTTAATGACCATTCCGATGATCTACGGCATGATTTTATTGATGACCTTTAATCTTGTTGATACTTTTTTTGTTGGTTTATTAGGCACAGAGCCTTTAGCTGCCATAAGCTTTACTTTTCCTATTACCTTTACGGTTATTAGTTTAACTATTGGGTTAGGCATAGGAACTTCGGCTGTTATTGCCAAAGCACTGGGAAAAGGTGATAAAGAATCAGCAAAAAATTTAGCGACCAGTTCTTTATATTTAACGGCGATAATTGTTGGGCTTCTGGCAGTTGTAGGCTATTTGTATATTGATGAAACCTTTTTACTTTTGGGCGCAAGTGAAGCGTTGTTACCCTTAATTCATCAATATATGGATATTTGGTTTTTAGGTTGTATTTGTTTAATTGGTCCTATGATAGGTAATGCAGTTTTACGTGCCTCAGGAGATACCAAAACACCGAGTTTAATTATGGGCAGTGCAGGGTTGATAAACGCGGTATTAGACCCTATTTTGATTTTTGGTTTTGGCCCGGTACCTGCGATGGGAATTCAAGGTGCTGCTATTGCTACTTCAGTATCGTGGATATTTGGCTCAGGCTATGTGTTATATATTTTAGCGCTAAAAAGAGGCTTGATTCATACGCGCTTAATGACCATTAAAGACTTTATTAGCTCAGCACGTGGAATTTTGCACATAGGTTTGCCGGCGGCTGGCGCCAATATGTTAACCCCAGTGGCTGCTGCCGTACTTACCGCAATCGTGGCAAATTATGGCGCATCAGCGGTTGCTGCATTTGGTGTGGGTTCGAGAATTGAATCGATAGCTTGCTTAGTGGTACTGGCGCTGTCTATGACCTTACCACCTTTTATTAGCCAAAACTTAGGTGCCGGTAATATAAAGCGTGTTGAAGAAGGCTATAAAACATCAATTAAATTTGTTTTAGTTTGGCAGGTGTTTATTTATCTTATCTTAGTGTTAGCTGCGCCGTTTATTGCGCAAGTATTTTCTAAAGAGCAGGCGGTAGCTGATATTATTAAACTTTTTATTTGGATTTTACCTTTAGGCTATGGTTTTCAAGGGGTGATTATTTTAACAAACTCATCATTTAATGCCCTACATAAACCTATGGTGGCGCTTACGCTCAGCATTATTCGTTTATTTGTTTGCTATGTACCTTTGGCTTATGTCGGTAGTTTATGGTTTGGCTTAGAGGGATTTTTTATCGGCGCTTTACTTGGCAATGTTGTAATGGCAATGATTTCATATAACTTGTTTGATAAACAGTGTAAAAAAGACCGTCTACCGGAAGAGGTTGTTGTTTGATGAGAGCATTAAAAATACATTCTGATTATATCCCCAGTGGTGATCAACCTACGGCAATTGCTCAATTGCTTGACGGTATTGAATCAGGACTAGCGCATCAAACATTATTAGGCGTAACCGGCTCAGGTAAAACTTATACCATTGCCAATGTTATTGAAAAGCTCAATCGCCCAACTATGATGCTAGCACCTAATAAAACCTTGGCTGCGCAGCTTTATGGTGAGATGAAAGAGTTCTTTCCAAATAACGCCGTAGAATACTTTGTTTCATATTATGACTACTATCAGCCAGAAGCTTATGTACCAACAACGGATACCTTTATTGAAAAAGACGCCTCGGTAAACGAGCACATAGAGCAAATGCGTTTATCGGCTACTAAGTCATTATTAGAGCGCAGAGACGTTATTATTGTCGCGTCGGTTTCTGCTATTTACGGTTTAGGTGATCCGGATTCATATTTAAAAATGATGTTGCACATCAGTGTTGGTGACATTATTAACCAACGCGACATTTTAAGACGATTAGCTGAACTACAATATTCGCGTAATGACGTGGCATTTCAGCGAGCGACTTACCGCGTGCGTGGTGATGTGATTGATATATTTCCAGCAGAATCTGATCGTATGGCTTTACGTGTTGAGCTATTCGATGAAGAAATTGAACGGATTAGTGTTTTTGACCCATTAACGGGTGAAGTCGAGCGTACACTCGCGCGAGTCACGGTTTACCCGAAAACTCACTATGCAACACCGAGAGAAAAAATCCTTGCTGCGGTTGAAAATATAAAAATTGAATTAAAAGATAGATCCGCGCAATTAAAAGAAAACAATAAATTAGTAGAAGAACAGCGAATAGTCCAACGTACACAGTTTGATATTGAAATGATGACCGAACTTGGCTATTGCTCAGGCATAGAAAACTATTCTCGCTATTTATCAGGCCGAGGCGCTGGAGAAGCGCCACCAACCTTATTTGATTATTTACCCAGTGATGGTTTGTTAATTATTGATGAATCGCATGTTACTGTGCCGCAAATTGGCGCTATGTACAAAGGTGACCGTTCACGTAAAGAAAACTTAGTCGAGTACGGGTTTAGATTACCTTCTGCACTTGATAACCGTCCGATGAAGTTTGAAGAGTTTGAAGCCTTATCGCCACAAACCATATATGTATCTGCGACGCCAAGCCATTATGAAATTGAAAAGTCAGCGGGTGAAATTGCTGAACAGGTTGTTCGCCCTACAGGTTTACTTGATCCGCAAATTGAAGTTCGTCCGGTTGAAACCCAAGTTGATGATTTATTGTCTGAAATTCGCAAACGGGTAAAAATTAATGAACGCGTATTAGCGACGACATTAACCAAACGAATGGCGGAAGATTTAACCGATTACTTAGATGAACACCAAGTAAAAACGCGCTACTTACATTCGGACGTTGATACGGTAGAACGAGTCGAAATTATTCGTGACTTTCGTTTAGGCAAGTTTGATGTGCTGGTTGGCATTAACTTATTACGTGAAGGTTTAGATATGCCAGAAGTGTCTTTAGTTGCTATTCTGGACGCCGATAAAGAAGGTTTTTTACGCTCAGAACGCTCGCTTATTCAAACCATAGGACGAGCAGCGCGTAATATAAACGGACGAGCAATTTTGTATGCAGGACGCATTACCGGCTCAATGCGTAAAGCGATTGACGAAACTGACCGTCGTCGTGAGAAACAACATCAATATAATCTTGATAATAATATTACGCCACGCGGCGTTAAACGTATTATTGCTGATGTGATGGATCTTGATGGTGGTAAAACACGGGCTGCAGCGGCATTAAAAGCGGCAGAGCCGGAAGGTAAATATGATTTGCTAACCACGAAAGAGATTGATACTAAGGTACAAGAATTAGAAAACATGATGTTTAATCATGCCCAAAATTTAGAATTTGAGCTAGCGGCTTCAGTACGCGATGAAATTAAACAACTACGTGAGCAACAGTTGGTTAGCTAGTCTAGGGAATTAACTTTACAAAGTATAGCTAACACTTAATGACATTCGCTAGCGTTAAAAAGTGTTAGCACAAGCTAGATATTTATTTTATTTCAAACATCATATATCGATTAATAATTCCGGCGACTTCGTCGGAGTTACAATGTTTTAAACGGCTAACATCACTAATGATTTTATCTTGAATATCAACAGGAAAAAGCATTAACTGCTCTAGGTATAAATGAGCATGGGTTTCATTATTGCTGTTAATTAGTTCAATTAAGCGATCTGCATGGTTTTTCCAAATAACACTCATACAAGCTCTCCACCAATGTAATTACCCTAAATGAATGTAAACAACTTAGGGAAGTATGGTGACAATACTAAATATACTTTGTCACTACTCTAAGTTTAGAGTATGGGGCGCCAGTCTTTATACATATTAGGAATTAAAATTACTTGTTGGGAATCAAGTAATCTAAACCTGAAACATATTGTGATGAGCTTTAAAGTAAAAAGTGTGGTTTTGTCTGCTTAGCATTACTCACTACGGTGAGTAACAAAACCGTTTATCAATGGTGTGTTACTCAATTGTATATTAATTGCCGTTTTGTTTGAACACTGAAGATGCAAAGGTGATTAAAGTATTGCGGCGATATCATTGGCAATGTCGGCCGGTTTAGTTGTTGGACTATAACGCTTTATTACCTCACCTTGATTATTAACCAAGAACTTGGTGAAATTCCATTTAATACTTTTACTGCCTAAAATGCCAGGCGCCTGAGTTTTTAAATGTTGGTATAGCGGGTGTGCGTTGTTGCCATTAACTTCAATTTTACTAAACAGCTCGAATGAAATATTAAAGTTCAGATCACAAAACTTTTTAATCTCACTATTTTCAGCTTTTTCCTGTTTACCAAATTGGTTACAAGGGAAAGCTAATATTTCAAAGTTTTTGTCTTTATATTCTTGGTATAAAGTTTCTAACCCAGCATATTGTGGTGTAAATCCACAAGCACTTGCCGTATTGACGATCAGTAATGTTTTACCTTTATATTTAGTAAAATCAATGGTTTCATTTTTATAATTAGTCGCACCAAACGTGTAAATTTTATTTGTCATTATCGTTAACTGGTCGGATCAATGTTAAAAACAGCATAAGGTAAATGCGTGAGATTAACAAGATTCACGCACTAGAATTATTATTCCATGGTTGCTGGTTGCTGGTTGCTAAGTCTATAGCGACGTGGCTTTTTGCTATAGGCGTGTCAGTAAACTTGAAGTGTCCCAACGACTGCCGCCATTTTTTTGTACATCAGCATAGAATTGATCAACGAGTGCGGTTAATGGCAGTGTAGAGCCGTTGTTTTTGGCTTCGCTCAATGCAATATCAAGATCTTTTCTCATCCAGTCGACAGCGAAACCAAAATCATATTCGCCTTTTATCATGGTTTTATGGCGATTATCCATTTGCCAAGAGCCTGCTGCACCTTGACTAATAACTTCAACGACTTGCTCGCAATCTAATCCTGCGTTTTTACCAAAATGTAAAGCTTCAGCTAAGCCTTGAACAACACCGGCAATACAAATTTGGTTCATCATTTTAGCTAATTGTCCACTACCGGCCGGGCCAAGTAATTTGCTAAATTTTGCATAGGGTTGCATTGCGCTTTCAGCAAGGGCGTATATATTTTTTTCACCGCCCACCATAATGGTTAACTGGCCATTAACGGCACCGGCTTCGCCGCCTGAAACAGGAGCATCGAGAAAAGCTAAATCAATAGCCGCCGCTTTTTGCGCTAGTTCACGGGCAACACTTGCTGATGCCGTTGTATGATCAACCAAAATAGCTTTTGCTTTCATGCCTGCAAATGCACCATTTGGTCCTAATACAACTTGACGTAGGTCGTCGTCATTACCGACACAGACAAAAACAATGTCGCTATCTTTTACTGCTTTGGCCGGAGTACTCGCCATAGCACCGCCATATTGTTTAACCCAATTTTCAGCTTTATTTTGGCTGCGATTATATACGGTGACTTGATAGCCAGCATTCTGTAAATGACCCGCCATTGGAAAGCCCATAACACCTAAGCCAATAAAAGATACTTTGTTCATATTGTTCAATCTACTACAGTTTATGTTGTTAATATTTATAGCATATATTCAATCACTTTTGCTCAAATATAGTCGCTTGTGGCAGATAAATTTTATTCGTGACTTAAGGTGTAATAAACCTTAGTAAGGTTGAAATGTTTTGGGATATTAAGTTACTTGTAGCTATGCCTAACTATGTCTAGTAATGAATTACGACAAGTAACTAGGCATATTATTTTACTGAAGTAGGGTGGATAATAAGTGTTTTCAGTGATGAGAGGTACAGTGTTGAGTACCTCCCATATCAGCAATCGTCTGTTGAGGTTATTTATTGATATATTCAAATAATGCTTTCAACAATTGCATTTTTTCGGTGTTGTTCTCATATTCAAATGCCAAGTTCTCTAACTTCATCATGAACTCATCTGCGCTCAATAAGCCTTTACTACCATGTTGAATACGATTTTGACAATGTGCTTGCCATTTTTTTTGCTCACTATCGGTTAAGGTTAATGGGAAATTTCGTGCCCGATAACTAAACAATAGCGTACTTAAACGCTCATCTTGAAACTGAAAAGGGTGTGTGCCTAATTGCTCTGGTGGTAGCTGGTGTAATATATCCATTTGTGCTTTATCGCTATGAGAGAAAAACTTGCCACCATAGAGCGCAAACTCTGCTTCAACGGGTTCATCACCAAAGTCACTCTCAGCAAACACATCGGTTAACTTATCTCTAAGCTCTGCATGTTGTTTTAAGCGTTTTAAGTTATTTAAACAAAGCTCACGCGGGATCGCTAAGCGTTCAGCGTTTTCAGGTAACAATGTTTTTGCCGGCGCAACCACAGGGCATTTGTTCAAGTGAATTAACTTAACCGGGATCGGTAACTCGTCTGCTGCTAAGTCGTCATAACGGGTATATAAACGTGCTTTGATTTCTTCGCTCGATAACTCAAATAACGGCGTAGGATCACGTGCCAAATCAACCGTAATAACCGCATTTTTGTTTATTGGATGATAACAAACCGGCGCAAACCAACTTGTGCAACCATGCGCAGAAGACACTTTACTTGAGGTATGAACAATCGGTGTCATATTATAAACATCAATTAATTCAGCTACTTGTTTTTTGTTTTTTAAGTTGAAAATAAAGTCATATAGCTTAGGTTGCTTTTCTTTTATCAACTTTGCCATTGCGATGGTGGCGTAAACATCACTCATTGCATCATGGGCAGCTTCATGGCTAATACCATTAGCCTTTGTTAGCAACTCTAAACGAAAACTTACCACTTGTTCGCCATCGCGTTCAACCGTTGGCCACTCAATACCTTCTGGTCGCAAGGCATAGCAAGCCCTGACCATATCGATAATATCCCAACGGCTGTTACCATTTTGCCATTCACGTGCATACGGGTCGTAAAAATTGCGATGAAATAAGTAACGTGTCACTTCATCGTCAAAGCGAATACTGTTATAACCGGCAACACAAGTGTCAGGTTGAGAAAATAAACCATGAATACGATCAGCAAATTCTGCCTCTGTTAACCCCTCGCGTAATGCTTTTTGTGGTGTAATGCCTGTGACTAAACAGGCCTCGGGTTGCGGCAGATAATCTTGTGGCGGCTGACAATAAAACATCTCAGGCTCACCAATAATATTTAAATCAAGATCGGTTCTAATACCGGCAAACTGTGATGGCTTGTCAAATTTTGGCGATATACCCCATGTCTCATAATCGTGCCACAAAATGCTAGGTTGTCCACTAGTGTCCGTTACAATTTTATTATTCATGGTTTTTTATAATTAACTCTTTATATTATAACGTTTTATCGGGTTTGTTTGTCCGTTAAAATCCGCTAGTATTTTTTATGCTAAATTAAAATGTGTGCATCGTATTGTGCATCATAATAATGTAAAATGTGCCCATAGACGGATTTAATATTTTGAGTAAATATCTATGCCATTATCAGATAGCAAATTAAGAAACATCAAAGCTCCTTACACAGGTAAAACTGAACTAGCTGATCGTGATGGTTTAACCGTACGGGTTACACGTAATGCAATCATTTCATTCAATTATCGCTTTAGATGGCGCGGTAAGCAACAAAGAATAAAAATAGGGCGTTATCCTGATATAAAACTGGCGGAGGCGCGAACTAAAGCTTGTGAATATAGACAGGCTTTGCAAGAAGGTCTGGATCCTCGTAGTTATGCAACTCGTAATCAAGAGGGACGGCTCTTGGGGGATCTCTGTGTAGACTTTATGGATAAGTACGCGCTAAAAGAGTTATCACCCAAAACAATTGTCTTGTACGAATCCTTCTATAAAAAATATGTTAAACCGAATGCAAATATTGACGTTGAACGTTATAAATATTTAGACTGGATTAAATTCTTTGATGATATTCGAGACTCTACTAGCGCCAGCAATGCTGGAAGTATATTAAAAAGAATAAAGACAATCGTGAGGTGGTCGAAATCTAGAGGTGAGATTGAAAACTCCCATTGTTTGGATATACCAATAAAAGCTATAGGAGCTCACCAAGCAAGAAGAGAGCGGGTATTAGAGTGGAAGGAAGTCGCAGAGTTATGGAGACAAATTGAATCAAGTAAAGCTACACCTAAGTGTAGAATATGTGTTCAGTTGTTAATTTTGACCGGAGCTAGAAATAGTGAAATTCGTGAAGCAAAGCGAAATGAATTTAATTTGGATGATGCGTTATGGATTTTACCTAAAAACCGTTCAAAAACTAAAAAAGCGATTAGACGACCACTGAGTAATAAAAGTGTTGAGTTAATAAAACAGCTAGACCTTATTTACGGAAAAGACCGTAAACACCTAATAGAAGGTGATGTAAAAGGTGCTCCGTTAACTACACACTCAATTAATCGTTTTGTACAACGAATGAATAACCATCTGAAATTTGAGCCGTTTGTTCCTCATGATTTTAGGCGTACGATTTCAACTAGGCTTAGCGAAAATAAAGTCCATCCACATGTTACTGAGAATATGCTGGGCCATGTGCTTGGTGGTGTTATGGCAATTTATAATAAACATGATTGGCTAGATGAGCAGAGAGACGCCTACCAGCTTTATTGGGATCTTATTGAGAAGGTCTTAGAAAAGGCAGCCAAGCAATCTAGCTAGTATATATGTTTTTTTATTATAGTGCCTAAACAACTTGTTGACATCATTGAATATTACCCTTAAGCTAAAAAAGACTAAATTGCAGTCGGCTACTGAGCATGTTTGCTCTACTTTACTTTTCCGCTCCCCTCTATTGTACGGGAGGTTTCAGCTGCAACCGGATATAGATCCGGATTCTTTTTGTGAAACCTAATTCTCAGTTTATGGAGAAAACTATGTGCAGGATTGATGCGCCTTTTGACAATATCACCTTTGAAGAAAAAAGTGATCCCAAAGAACGATTTGAACAAGCTCTTGATGAGTCTGAAGTACAGGGTAACTTACGAACATTACTAATTAAACATTTTTCAGATAGTTGGATAAGTGTATTCAAAAGTACGGCTAAGCTTGAAGAAGCCTTAGGTAGTACTATAAAGCATGACTCTGATGTTGAAAAATGTATAGCTATTTTGCTATCACAGGAAAGTACTATATCAAATAGTATGTCGCGCTATTTGGGTATGTATAAATTGCCTGTTAATGATAGCGCTATAATCGGTTTTTTAAATGATGTAGCTCAAGCTTATTATCCAAACTCTCCTTATGGTCTGTTCAACGACGGCATGAATAAAATTGTAAGTCATTACTCTTTGTTTGTTTCTTGGTTATATGGCGAAGACTATTGTTTTTCTAAAGACTTCTTCGATGATAAATCGCTAAACGCTTTAAGTAAGCACGAAAGAACCCATATTCTTTGGGACCATTTCAATGCTATAGCTGAACCATTTTTAATTTATGATGGAAAACGCTTATTAAAAGAGTTTAAATCACTAGCTTCCTTACCCTTGGTTGCTGGCCCTCCAACTAAAAGCTCTTTAGAAATAATGAGAGGCTTTGACTTTGTTAAAGCATGGATAAAGTTCGACTCTCAAGCCGGTAGACTTTCTTATTGCTGGATTGACTTTTCCTACGATTACAATTCACCTTTGCAAAAGGTTCGAAATTTAGTTAATAGTGAATATGGTACCGATGAAGAAAGCGAAAATCAGCTGGGTAGTTGGTTTAACGAAGCTGAACGAGAATTTAAGAAGCTTTTGTATTTAAATGCAGATTTAAGTCATGCTTCAGTTAGTGATGTTGACCAATGGGCAAGTGAGCTGAATAGTTACCTGAATCATATAGATATGGAATTTAGCTATAATGAGTTAACTAGAGAAGAAGATAATGCTCGTAAAGATAAAGAACTTATTGAACTTTGTTCTCAGTTAACCGCTTATCAACTGAACCATTGGGTTAAATGGTCTATTAATAATGACTTTCAGAGTATATTGAACTCTAAACGACAAGGGGCAACTCACGGCTTTTCTGAGAGTAGAGATAAATGGATTCAAAAAGAATATTTTAAACCTTGGAAAGATGCTTTTTTGGAATGCTTTAATGAGCTAGAAGTCGAAGGTCAATTAAGTATTCTATCGAGTTCTGTGCCCTATACCAATGAGTGTTACTTAGATTACTTTGATTGGTGGAACGAGCTATTTAATCATTTAGTTAACAGTGATAAGTTTCCAAAAAAATTAATGCCTAACTGGACAGTCTTAGCAATTGGTAAAAATGAATTAAATAAAGAACAGTTGTTTCCCTATGTTGATAAAAGTCTTGGGGTTTTACGAGGAGAACTCTCTAAAGCAGAAGCAACTGAAGAAGAGCTAAAGCTTTATCACCAGCAACTTGAGAAGCTACTAACTACACTCGATATTTCAAACCCTACAAAAGCCCAAAGGCACCGTCTTTTGTTAATGCGCTCATCAACAGTTCCATTTTCTGATGAGACTATATCGAAGGCGGGAGGATTATTTAATCGAGAAAATTTTAGTAAGTGGTATGACTCTTTAAATAATTTAACTGATACACAACTTGCATATAAGATTAATGGTAATAAAGCTGTAACAGTTGAAAATCACTTACAAGTCAAAAATGACTTTTATGTGAATTTTTCTCATGAGTTAGCTGAGTTTTGCTTGAGTCGTTTACGCCTTCGTAAAGGTGAAAAAGCTAAAGATGGAAAATATGATTCTAGCCAAATAGTAGAACAATCATCAATTTGGAGGCAAGGTTATTTAAAAGCCTTAACTGAGTTAGGTTTTGATCTAAATGGCAAGGTTCATAAAACAGTGAACTTCACTAAAAAATCTGATCCAAATGAAGATGTCCGATCTATCGCAAGTGAGTGCTATAAGGCCGTCCGTCGTCATGCTAAGAAAAGCCCATCTATTCAAGATATAAAGCGAAGTATTATTGCTGCTGAATGGTGGCTACTTATGTGCCAGCGACATGAACTCGGCTTTGAGGTTAATCATGAGGAAGCGCTTAAAACAAGGCGTAACCTAATGCGCAATCCATAAATTACCCAAAATTTAAATAATCCAATCTTGGTGTACTGGAGCCTGATGCTCCTCCTCTGACGCTAGTCGTCCGCCATGTTGAAACTTTACGGTCTGCACGTGCAGGCCAGTCAAGGAGTATACGTATGTCTACACAAAACAACTTCGTCGAAAATTCGACTTCTTCAATCATCAACAAATCAGATGAGCTAGTAATAAATTGGCACATAACTGAAGCATGTAACTATAGCTGTACTTACTGTTTTGCTAAGTGGGGAAAGCCGAATGAATTGCATCGTTCACTTGAGGCTATTGAAAAGCTTTTAGATAACTTAGTGGACTACTTCATTAAAGGTAGTTCATCACTGAAGCAAAAGCTGGGCTATAAAAATGTCCGTCTTAATATTGCTGGCGGTGAGCCTATGATGTTGGGCAGTACCTTTTCAATAGTTCTGATGTTAGCGAAACAAAAAGGTTTTAAAACCTCAATTATCACTAACGGCCACTACCTGCTAAATAGTAAATTCGATCTTCCTAATAATGTATTGGATATGGTTGGGATTAGCTTTGATAGTCAGAGTTATGATGTTAGATGTCAAATAGGGAGAGTTGACAGAAAAGGTAACTCATTAAGCTCTGATGATTTGAAATTAGCATTAGAAAAGTTATCAAGTACACAGCAAGGTCTTAAAACAAAGATTAATACTGTAGTGAGTAAGCTTAACTGGCAGGAGGGTTTTTCTAGTTTAATATCAGAAATAAATCCTTATAAATGGAAGGCATTACAGGTCATGCCATATGGTGAAGACAACCTTCTTATTTCCAATGCACAATTTAATCATTTCGTTGATAAGCATAGTAGTGCAGGATTACCAATCTTTGCTGAATCTAATTTCGCTATGACTGAATCATATTTAATGATTGATCCTAAAGGGTGTTTCTATCAAAACTCGGCAGGTGGCTCTGGTTATCAATACAGTGAGAGTATAAACAAAATAGGCGTAAAAAAAGCATTAAAGCAAATTAGTTTTAACGAAGCAGTCTTTATTGCTCGTTACCTTCCTATTGAACCAGTTGTGTTTATTAACGAAGGAGCGATGCTATGAAAAGTGAAACATGTTTTGCAGAAATGTTAGAGCAATATCTACCTTCAAAATTTGCTAATAATATTCTATTAAATGGTATTGAAAATGACATAGATATTAAAAATACTAGTATGCTGCGTAATATCATGAAGCCGATCGGTCAATACTATTCAAGCCG